>Ga0247834_1002364_pt1 | contig 28705 bp, 28 predicted proteins | sample LaCruzMarch2015__8_FD_187118 | JGI IMG/M metagenome (GOLD analysis project Ga0247834, IMG submission 187118) | Freshwater microbial communities from meromictic Lake La Cruz, Castile-La Mancha, Spain - LaCruzMarch2015_12m | ecosystem: Environmental > Aquatic > Freshwater > Lake | place: Spain... | reverse complement strand
AGCGAAGGTAGAGGTTTCGGCCAAAGGGTCGGGCGGTGGCATGGGATCGGGGATCGTCCTGCAAAAGCAATTCCCCGGCGGTGAGGAAATGAGGCAGAGAAAGCAGGGCGGTGAGGAGAGACCGCATCGTTGGGTTATTTTACGGGGTGTGGGGTGGGAAGCAATCGGGAAGCTTGAGGGCAGGCGGGGAGTGCGTAGGATGAAAAACGGACGGGTGGCAGAGCGGTTTAATGTACCTGACTCGAAATCAGGAGTAGGGGTAACCCTACCGTGGGTTCAAATCCCACCCCGTCCGCGTTGTTAAACAACAAGTTATAAAGAAAAAAATTGCTTCGTGACAGATTCGTGACAGCTTTGGGGTTGTGACGACCACCAAATCCGAAGATTCCGGTTCAATTCAGATCTCCAGTGGAGCCGTTTCCGCACGCATCTTTTCGGACAAAGACGGCTGGTTCACGTTGGCTTGGTATGTCGGGATGGAACGGAAACGGAAAAGATTTTCCACCATGTCGGCTGCACGTGAAGAGGGTCGCAGAATTTTAATGAACCTCAGTCGTGGCCGCTTGGATGCGGCCTCCGCTGCGATGACCGACATCGAACAGCTCGCCTCCGCCAAAAAGATTTTAGCCAATCTCGATGTGACGATGGAAACGGCAGCGTATCAGTACGCACAAGCCAAAGGGTTGGTGGGAGATCGCGATCTGGTGGAGTACATCCGGGCCCACGTGAAACGTGAGGACAATTTAAAACCTTGGACGGTACCGGAAGCTCTCGATCAACTTTTGGATGAGAAGGGAAAGTTGAATCGTCCGATCGATTATCTGTCCGAGATCCGAAAAATGTTAAGGCCCTTCGTGGTGTTTTATTCCGGTCCGGTAATCACCCTGACCCGTGACGATGTCGAGCGCTACATCAGCCGTGGGTTCAACCGAAACGGGAAGCTGGAGAAGATCAAACTCCTGCTCAACTTCTGCCGTGGCAAAGCACTTCCAAGAAATGAGTCCACCGTTGCCGATGACATTCCCAAGGAAGTGATCTTCAAACCACGGGAGACGGAGATCTTCACTCCGGCTGAGGCGAAGACGATTCTGGATGCTGCAAGACCGGACGAAGTTCTTTGTATTGCACTAGGTCTTTTTGCCGGAGTTAGGACCGAGGAAATTGCCCGGATGGACTGGAAGGATATTCGTTTAAGTCGTCGCCAAGACGAGTCGGTTGTGGAAATCACCAAGGTGGTGGCCAAAAAGCGGCTACACCGCCGTTTAATACCGATTCTACCCCCTTTGCGTGCCTACTTGCAGAAGTTTAAACCACCCACGTCGGGGAAAATCACTCCGGTAAAGACTCTTTCGGATCGTTTTGAGTACTTGGCCAAAAGGGTAGGGATCGAATGGAAACACAACGGCATGAGGCACAGCTTCGGCTCCTATCGCTTAGCAGCCCTCCAAAACATCCATCAACTCAAAGAGGAGATGGGAAACAGTGAGGCGATGATCCGACAGCATTATCAGAAGACGGTGACTCGGGCGGAAGCGACCAAGTTTTGGACGATTCGGCCCGGTTGAGGAATTTCGGGTTAATTTCGGCCTATTTAAGGGGTATTTAATTAACCTTCTCGGTCGGGTTCTCGGTAATCAGTTGGTCGGTCGTGCGGTAAAGTCTCGGTCTAGAATGATTTATTCGAGACCGAATCAGCACTTCTACCCTTGAAACAGTGCCTGCAACACCTCTGGAAAGGGATTCAGAGGCTGATATACAAAGAGAAAGGACAGATAAATTCCTGAAACTTAAGCCTCTTTAAATCCAATTCGCGTTGCGATTCCCATTGGTTCATTTCAAGTAAGGCAGGGTTGTCGAAGGTATTGCTATAGCCGCCGACTAATTATATTATACGGGTATGGATCCGCATGCATACGGTTCTAATGCTGCGGTCCGCGCCGAGAGGAAGCAGTCATGACATCAAACAAGGCACGATCTGGTGTCACCGAACTACTTCATATCGGAATGGAGGATGCGGCGGAGTGGAGGGTGGACGGGGAGAAACTCAAGCATATGGGCGATTCTGACCCGCATTGGCGTTATCTGACCACCATTCCGAATTCCCTCTATGCCTTCGCCTGCGATGGCGAAGTGCTCTACATTGGCAAGACGACCAAGACCCTGGGCAAGCGGTTCGTGGGTTACTGCGATCCCGGTAACGGACGAGCTACTAATTGGAAATGTCATCAGGCCATTAGGTTGCTGCTCCAAAATCGAAAACGCGTCAGGATCTTGGTCTTACCACAAACCGTTCCCATAAAATGGGGTGATTATCCTATCAATCTCGCCGCTGGGCTGGAGGATGCCTTGGTGGTGGCTTTCAAGCCTGCATGGAACGGAAGTAACCAATAGACCAAAAACTTAAACCTGTGGTTATGGCAGCAATAAAAACCTTTTTCGATGACGGGCCAGGGATAAAAAGAGCAAGTAACGGTTTGCCCATACCAAGTGAAAAACATCCGAGCAGGAGGTAAGCTGGACACATTGAGGTATTAAACATATATATGAAAATTGATGAAATCGCAGATATTCGTGATGACGGTACAGCGCGCCTCAAAGAAGAGTACGAATTAACTATGGAAGTTGCGAATCTCCTAGCGGCTCACGACGGCCCGGTTGAGGTCTGTGAAATTTCAAGAATGCCCGAGGAATTTGCGGAGATTATCGTCCAACACAATGGTAAAGGCCTCCAATTCAATCATTCAAATGCTGACGGGCCGATACTAAGCGATAAAGCAGCCGAAATTCTCTCAAGGTATAAAGGCGATCTGACAATCAACGACTTGCCAAAACTGAACTATGGAGACATTGGAGATGAAGTTGCCATCGCAAAAACCCTTGGAAAACACAAGGGTGGAGAGCTTTATCTGAATGGCTTAAGGGAGTTGAGCGCAGAGGCAGCTAAGGAACTTTTAAAACATGAGAAGCCTGTTTACTTGGAATCTATGGTTGATGATAACCTTTTCAATCCAGAGGTTCTTGCCCTGTATAGTGAAGCTAAAAGAAACTGGAACAACCTATAATAAATAGCAGGGACTCGAGAAGCCCTGAATAAAATGAATATCGTTCGATTTTTAATAAATAAGCTTCAAGAAATCGAACCTAATCTAAACTGGATAGCTTTTTCTCTTAAAGGAGGAGGTGATAGTAGTGGTAGTTTCGAAGCTATTGAGGCTTGCATCAATAATAATCAAATAAATAAAAGAGAACTCATAAGTGGGATAAAAACTAGTAAACTTGAATCTGATGCAGAAAATGTCCGAACTCTATTTAACAAATCAGATGAGTTAATAATCTTAAACGAATTCAAACTGTTGGATGAAATACTTCCAAACGGGGTCACTTTCTTTGCGCATTGGGGGGCTAGGCTAATTTCAGCGAACTCAGGATGGAGCCGAATTTCGAAAGAGGTATACGCACCGTGGTCTTGTGACGGCGTTCTATTCTTCAAATGCAAAACTGAAAGAGAATCTATCACAGTCAATATTAAGCCAAGTAATCGAAGTAGGTCCTATACTTTCAAAACAAAAAAGGACTTTAAAGGGTGTATGCTTACCCTTAAGAACTCGGAAGACAACTTAGGAAAAGACTTTCAATATAACGCATTACCAATCGTTTTCCCCGGCACCTATCTTGAAGAAATTAAAACTGCTTTACCAGACTTTGAGTCGGCTTCAGCGCATGTAGAAATAACAGAACAAGGAATCGAAAAACTAGAGCTAAACCACGCAACCCTGCGCCTAAGCACTACGAATATGCCTCAAAAAACCGCATTAACAGTGATCGAAAATATCGTGAACAAAAACAAAACTCAAATTGTAAACGACTTACTTCAAGAGGAGGGTCTTAAGTTCTATAAAGGACAGAGATTTAAAATAAGCGGAGTTATTAGATTTATAAATGCCCAAATTATAAAAAACGAGTTCACACAAAATGCGACTTCTTCTGAGTTTTATTCAGACAACAAAACTAATTCAAGCAAAACCTTTTCTGGAATAACTTTTAAGTACCTTCTTCAAGAGACATTTGAAAAGGAAGTCAAAATATCAGAAATGAAAATCGAGGAGATTGCTGATCTGAAAAGCGGAAGTGCGACCTTGAAGATGAATTGTCCATTAAATGAGGAGGTAGGAAGGTTACTGGCTCTGTTTGATGGGCCTCTTTATTTGCCACTTAATAGCGAAATATCTAAAGCTTTTGCACAAACCATTATTAAACATAATGGAAAAGGTATTTATTTTGTCGAAAAAGCTTCGTGCGATGAGGATTCAGAGGGGCCTAAACTAAGCAATCAAACTGCAGAGATTCTTTCAAAGTACAAAGGGAACCTTGCTTTCGATTTTCTTTCAAAACTAAATTACGGAGACGCTGGTGACGAAGTATATATCGCAAAAGTTTTAGGGGAGCATAAAGGAGGCAGTTTAAGCCTGTTAAACCTTAAGGAACTTTGTGCTGAGGCAGCGATTCTGCTCTGCAAACACGAGGAACCTGTTGAAATGGATACAATATCGGATGCAGAAATATTAAAAATATATGAAGAAGCGCAAAGAAGGTGGACAAGATAATGCCTATATGGTGCGTAACTAGTTCACCTCTAATGAATTAGCTATTTCTTCATTTAAAACGAAGCGTATCATCACGCCTTTAAATTCAGGATTTGGGTTTAAGGAAATAAGGTTGCCCTCACAATCTTCAACCTCAGAAATAAAATCATCACCTTTAATATTCTCGCCTAAGACAAGTTTGCCATCCTGCTGTTTGGTAAGATTCTTTTGTTTGACGGCTTCTATGCGAATTAAGCGTGCCTTCTCGGCAGTATTGAAAGGCCCCTTTTCTTGCATTATCCATTGGTCAAGAATCTTTGGGTTGCATGGAGCTTTAAAAGCGCAGAAGAAGCTGAAAAACAACTCCAAAGCCTCACTCAGTAAAGATTAGTAAAATACCTTGATAAAGCCTTTTGGAAGAAAAATATCCGAAAAAAGACTTCAGCATTTAAGAGCTCGTTATTCAGTCAACTTGTACCGAATTACAAATATGTTCGGTCAATAAAAAGCTTGAAGCGATTCCTGAAAATGCGGAATCAATAGAAAAGTTATGCGAACGTCCATCAGAATCTTCGATATCCTCAAAAACTCCCTCGTCCTCGTTTGGTCCATAACATACAACATAAATAAGTCCCGTAATTTCATAGTTTTTTAAGTCATGTATCTTGATATTATTATTTTCAATTTCTTTATTTAGTATTTCAACTTTGTGCTCATCTAAAGTATTGATTAAGTTATCTGAATCCAAGTCACGTTTATCGTCCTCGCTAAGCTCTGCCGGTTTTGTCTCAGAAAGAATTTCTTCGTTAAATACTAAAGTGTCGTACATCAAATTCAAGTCGTCGTATAAATTATTGGATATTTTAAAACTAAACGCTGCAAATTTAAACGCAGGTATCTTTTTCTTTAGAATAGCAATAACGTCTTCCATAAAAAATTAAAACTCCTCAGAGTTTTCAAAATCAATGGAAAATCCTTTAAAGCCTCTGACTAAATTAAAGTGTTTCGATGAGTTAAAAAATGATTTTCCAATAATTTCAATTGAAGTGTTGCCCTTTAATGGTTGGCAGCAAACTAAAAGGGCGCCATGACACCCACCCCTATCAGTACACTTTAAATAAACACCTGGTGGTAATATAGCTTCAATAAGGGCGGTTTGATTCTCCTCGCCGTTTATAAAATTATCAAATTGGCCAAATAAAGTTGTAAAGGATTTTTGAGAAGACTCCGACTCTCCCTCAAATGGAGCTTTTTCAAACCTGACCTTTTTAATTGATTTTTCCTTTATAAAGGCTTCAACGGCCTCGAAACCTCCGAAATCATCACCGCCTCCTGACAATTGGAAGGCAATCCATGACAAATTAGACTCAATACCTAAAAGCCCATGAATAATCTTTTGTAAGGGATTCACGTTTATTGGTATTTAATCAACTGGGATAAAAGCCTGAGTCTGAATTTTGCGCAAGCTCTTTGTCTCGGCCGATCCTGGGGAACCTAGAGCATTGTCCATCCAGGAAGTCAGTTGCATTTCTTTAAGGTAGTCTTCCAGGGTCGGGATAAAGCGATTCCTGAAATCTTCGAGAATGTGTTGCTCAGCAATGTTGCGAAGGTGGACCTTTTGATTGTCGGAGTTTACAATATGAACACCGCGTGCTCTATTGTGCGCCAGTAAATCCAAAAAATCGGAAATAAAACTGTGCGGTAAATTGTATTTTTCTCTTAGTCTTTCTAAAGCTGAAAAATCAATGCCGAACATCTTTTGGACGTAGTAAGCGCCGGCAGTGGAATGAAAAAGAGTACGGTGACGATTATCAGAACAAAAAGCTTTGCTGCTGTCCATAAACTCATGAACTTCAAGGTAGTCCTCCGCTTTGCCACCGAACTTCTTTGCGGAACTTTCAGAATGTATATCAGCTTTTGCCATCGAGTTTATCGTTCCTCGTGTTCTTTAAGTGTATTAAAACTAATCTTTTCCGCTGGCAACATCAGTTAACCTGCTTAGTAGCATTGAGTTTACATTAGGGTCGGTCGTCGGTCCAAAATCGTTTTCTTCTTTTGGCAAAAGATGCTTAAGAAATTGTAAAGCGCCTAGTAGTTTCTCCCCGCAAGCTTGAACCTTTTCTCGCGATGTATCTAAAGGTAAGGTGGTTGGCATAGAAAACCAATTACGCCATACATCTAACTCACGTCCTGCGAATACCTTCTTTCCGTGAATGGATATAGAGGCTGACCACACGCCGTAAAATTCGCTTTTTGTATCAGGATTTTCCTCGTGCTCAAAAAAGTTTTCGAGCTCAACGCGAATATTATCATTTTGCACCTTAATCGTATCGCTCATGAACTATCCATAGCCAAGGCGGTGAAAAGAGCAAGGGATATAAAAACCTAGGCAAAGGCAGAGTTGTATCCCTAAGGTCTAGGCTAATTACACAACAGAGCTAAGAACCTTCTTTAAGGGAGATAAATCTTTACTCTTTTCAGCCTCGCTCAAGGAATCGAAAGGAACCAAGAGGTGGTGGACTCGTTTTTCGTCGTTTCGTGAGGCAGGGTCGATGGTGCCTGACCATCGCCAGCCGTGCATGACCTTGTCGGCCATCCAACGCATATGTTCAGCTCGTGTCAGCCGCTCCAAAAGAGCGTCTCTCTCTTCCTCGGGGCACAATTTCCATGAAAGACGATTCAGTTCCAGATTTGCGGCCTGTAACCTGTTGCTTTCACGATAACCTTCATCCAAGAATCTCCAATCCGCTGGTAGTCGATCCCAGGAGGGGTCCTTTAATCGCTCGTTTTGAACATAGTTTCTATGCAAGCGAATGGCTTCATTTTCCAAGTGCCCATCCAATGGGTCATTTCCACCAAGCGAAAAATCCACTAGATCAATGACCTGGAATAAACTCTTTTGTACAAAATCAGTGGTATCTGCAAAATGAGCGTTGGCAGGTTTTTGAAGGCAAGCGTAGATCTTTTCTGATCGACAAAGATCTAAGGCACGAAACGTCTCTGCCCGTTCAAGGGTCTTCATGTCTGCATGACAACAAAAGATGGCAGCATCGAAACACTTGAAATGCTGTGGACGTGTATCGCGAGAGGGACAAGAGGACACCCAATTTAAGTCTGCCACTAAATGGTTTTCTGGATAACGTAATAAAAAGCGCTCTTTAGCATGCTCATTCTTGCTAAGGAGCGTAAAAGAAGGTTTTATTTGCCCTGAAATCTGAAGAACAAGGGTAGCGGCTCGAAAAAAGTCCTCGATAAGATCATCATTAATCTCAAGAAAAACGTGTAACCCCCTCGACGATAGTCCCGGCCGGCTGCATAAGTTCAGTGCTAGGTTGTAAAAAAGTCTTTTTGCAGCCCTAAATTGGAATCCTATCATGCGAATACTTTGCCGATCCTTTCCCGCGCCGATTTGGTCACGAAAAAGGATTCTCAGGCCAGGTTCTTCAACAGCGACAATAATCTCCGCTCTTGTCTTGCCGTTTAGGTTGCCGGCAATTCGAAGATTTATTTCATCTGAACCACATGTTGCGATTAGGTATTTAGCCCGATTAAGCTCAGCAGAGCGAAAAACTTCTTCATCTAGCCCATTACCTACAAAAACGGGAATGCCTAAGGAACGAAGGGCGGATAGATTCGGATTCGTATGGTTTGAGTCGATAACGATCACCTTTTGGCCTTGTTGACGTAACCGCTTGGCAATTGCTAAGCCTCTATCACCAGCGCCACATACAATGGCGTGGTTATGGTAAAAACAAGATGTGATTCGGCACTTGATGACGTCAAAAAGGGTTTGAGCAGAAATAAGGATAGCTCCCAAAGTGGCAAAAGGAGCTAGCCATCTGGCCAACTCCAAGGTCCATGGCATTGGTCCCTGAACTGCTCCGGAACTTATAGTGAAAAGTTGGGCAGCCTGATAAATGGATGTTTGCATAGTGTTTTCAGGAAATAACTTATGGAAACCGAGAGTCCCAAAAACGATGGAAACCAAGCCCGCCAAAAAGGGAATATATTTTAATTTAGAGCTCACAAAAAAGATCTGATCTGAAAAATTATCAAAAAAGGAAGAAAATTAAAGCTTAAGTTCCTCAATAAATGTACGAACGAGAAATAAATCTTTATCCGAGATAGCCTTTGGCTTCTTTTCAGGATGCAAAAAAAGGTATTTGCGGATTGAATCCTTGGCCAATTCCGCTTGGCCTGACATGGCTTGGTAGCAGGCCAAATTATATATTAAATATTCCGATTCCCCAGTAAAGCTATCAGAGAAAGTGGCAAGTAAATGCGAAGCTTTAGAAAAGTGCTCTTTTTTTGCTAAAACACGGGTTAAATGCCCAAGAACCCTCAGTGTCATTTTATGTGAACGGCCGTAAACCTTTAACCAACCATCAAAAACGCTTTTAAAGGCCTTAGCAGCTGGTTCGAGCTTTCCTGTTTTGTCCAAGACTAATGCCAAATTCTGCAAGGTTCCCAAGGTGTCAGGGTGTTGTGGTCCGAGCGCTTTTTCTTTTCCCTTTAGAACTCTGCGGTAAATCGCTTCGGAACCTTCAAAATCCCCTTCATCGCTTAAGATAACACCCATATTATTGAGACACATCAAGGTCTCCGGATGGTCGGCACCGAGAATCTTTTTGTATCCATTTAAAGCTTTCTGGAAAAAGGCCTTGGCGGACTTTATATCTCCCTTTGCTCTCATCAGGATCCCCAAATTATCAACGACGACTAGAGTCTCGAGATGGTCTTTTCCAAAAACCCTTTCATTCCCTGAAAGAGCTTGTCGATAATAAAAATCAGCTTTTTCGAAATCCCTTATGTCGCTGAAGTGGTTACCTAAGTTATTTATGGCTTTTAGTGTGTTGGGATGCTCTGGTCCCAATGTTCTTGCAAAGCCCTCGTAGACCTGAAAACAAATTGGTTCTGCTTCATGGTATCGGCCTTGATTGCTGATTTCCCTTACTAGATTACTTAGGGAGGCTAAAGTGTCCGGATGTTGTTTGCCTAAAATCTTTTCCCTTGCAGCTAGGATCTGACGATAATCAAGCTCAGCTTCTTTAAAATCCCCTTTGGTGCTTTTTAAATTCGCAATATTGTTCAGGACACTGAGCGTATCTAGATGTTCAACTCCATAAGCTCTTTTATAGCCCTCAAACGCCCGTTGGTAAAAAGAGCCCGCCTCCTCATAAGTTCCCGTTTTTTCTAAAAGAAGGCCGATGTTATTCAAAAGCATGAAAACGTCAGAGTGCTCTTTGCCTTTGATCGTTTCGTAACCTAATAAGGCTTGCCGATAAAAATCTTCAGCTTTCTTGAACGAAGCCTTTTCCCGGTAAAAATTGCCTAAATTGTTATATATACTAAGAGTTTTAGGGTGACCCATGCCTAAAACCTTTTTCCTGTAAGACATCACATAGAGATAAAGAGATTCCGTTAAACTGCCCACAAAACCGGATGAATTCAAAAAACCTGCGATTTTCGATGCAAGTTGGGCCAGTTCTTTTCCCTCTAAAGACTTTTCGCAAGATTCCCATAGAGATAAGTAGCTCTTTTCAATATCCCTTCCAGTCCAAAGCCAATACGAAAGAAGTTCGTACTCATCTTTCTGATAAGCATGTTCAAACATTTCTCGCCTGAGAAGGCAGCGGGTAAGGTCTGCCTTTCTTTCTGATTGTCTCCATTGCCATGGCAGTTCGTCTGCCACCCTTGCATCTGCTGGCAGTTCCTCAAACCATGACGCGATCCTCCGGTGAAGAGCGAGCTTTCGTTTTCCGACTAACCTGTAACGGTCTTCCACTGCCTTGCGCAGGTAGTCGTGTCCGAAACTGATCTTTCCGCTGCTTTCATACAGCGATTCATCCAAGGCATTGTAAATCTCAGCCCATTGAACAGGGGCCAGCTGTGCAAGACCCAGCAATTCCTCGTTGCATAAACCCGACCGGCTTCCCCAGATAGCCTCAAGTGCCATTCGGACAGGCTTTTCGCCTAGATCTCCCTCAAGTCGTGCTAAAACATGCTCAAACACGTCATCCACCGTTGGCTTCTCGCTCGGATTCTTGCTTGGCGGGGGAGACAGTAGCGTCTTGAGCCGCTCCTCCAATTCCTCGTGCACCCCAAAGACCCGCAGCTCCTCAAGAACGGTTAACAAAAAAAGTGGATTTCCGCTTAGGGGGAAACATTGGAGGGCTCTGGTTTGCTCAGAGGTTAAGGCCTTGCGGTATCGCCCCAGATATTCGCGGATAAATGCGGCCTGTTCCTCGTTGCTAAAAGGCTCAACCATCAATGTCTGCCATTCCAATTTCTCCTTGGCGACCTTCAGTATCTCTCCCTCGAGACACGAGGCGACCATTTTGATCCCAGCAGGGGAAACTGAGGGGAACCAAAGGAGGTTTTTCCGGTCCGAGACCTTGTCCAACCCGTCAAACACCAAAAGCAAATCTCCCTTGGTTCGTTCCGACCAAGCGCCGGCTGTGGCCAGCCGAATCGGCAACTGCTGGAGCTGCTTTTCAGGATCGCTTTCAAGCTGTAGTTCATCTCCGGTAATGCGGGCGATTTCCTCCATCAGTCGCACCACCATCTTCACTGGATCCGCGGCATCAGCCCCACTGCCTAGGTGATGCACGATCACAGCAGTCTTCGGATGAGCCTGGCGGTATCTCTCCACCCAGTTGGCCAGTAACGCGCTCTTGCCCCCTCCGGACTGCCCACTCACCAAAACGGGAATGAAGGGTTCGGCCCGCATCGCTCGGTCCAACACTTCAAAATATCGCTCTCCCCCCAAATACAGCCCCATTCGCGTCGCTGCATACGCCTCGTGGCGGCGACGTTCCAAGGCCAGCGCATCGGGAACCTGACTTTCCGGATAAGCTTCATCAATGAGCTTCCACAGATCCTGCTGGACCCGCTCCGCCAGGGCCTCCAGATTGGGGTAATTTTCCACCACGGGAAAACCGCTTTGTCGGATCTGCGCCTTAAGCTCAGCTAACTTGGCCTTCTCTGTTGGACCTTCGCCTAGGTAAGCTCCGCCCTTCTTTCCAGCCCAGCGTGGATCCCGCAGATAAAAGAATGCCCGGTTCTTCATGGCAGGGTTATTGAGCACCCCGTGGAGGATCTCCAACTCTGTGACGCTTTTGCCTCCCCGGTGCTCCTCCAACCAGGGCTGTTCTACGATCAGGGATAGGTCGTACTGGTTCTTTTCGGGAACCCATCCGTAGCGCTCTCCCAGGAGTCCCATGAAGAAGGGGCGTGCCCGGTCGATCTCAGCCAGACAGATGGGCAGAACCTTCCCTTGCTGAGCTTCCTGCTCGGTGATTCCCCAGCGTAAATCCACCTCTACTAACTCCACTTGGCGCTGCCGGCACCGCCGCCTAAGTTCCGGAAACACTTTACGCACCAACAGATCCCGCTCCTCCATAAAGTCGCGAAACGTCGAGGAGAGAAAAACGCGGATGGTACGAGAGTTGTCTGCGTCTTTGGTCATTGGGATCATGGGTGTCGCAAACTAACTAGGCCTTCTTGTGGAACCACTGCCAATGTACAACAAAATATGTTTTAAACACTGCAAATAATTTCCCGTCTTGGAGTGATTCCGCATTTATCTCTGGCAGATGGTTAATCTTATAAAATGACAAGTCATTAAACTACAATAACATATAAAGCTTCTGGCAGTAATTAATATGGGACTGCTTATGTCCTATGAGGGGTCATAGGATCATTCATGAATTGGATCAGTTCTCGAAGGACAATATTAATAAAATACGTCTTATTTTTCTCGGTGCTGAACACCACGGTGCCAGGGTTCTGCACTAAAGGGGACTCGCAGGGAACATGGGATCCAGTTTCGGTATTCAAGATTCAGTGGATTCTGAATGCTGGTCTGCCTGAAGGAAAACTTTGCTTAAGCCGATCTGAATTCCAAAGCTTTTATTTAACCGATGGGAACGTGATTGTCGGCAGAAAAGAAAAGGAAACTGATTCGTTTTATGTGATCGAAGTTAAACTAGATTTGGCAGAACAGATTCCCAGCGAAGAAAGTGTGCTCGTTTTTAAGCGGGATATTCGAAATTCAAAGTAAATAAGAAAGGAGAAATATAATTATGAAAAATAACCCTCAGCGTCTCTTTAAACATATATCTATCTTTCGACGTAAGTTTACCAGAAGCACATGTATATTCTTATATCTCCTTGTATTTGCATTGGCAGCTTATGGTGAGGATTATAATTCCAAAGAAGCCGCAGGGCTTACGATGCTCAAAATGTGCGAGGCGGGAAACGTCGAAGCACAATCAGAGATGGGTGTTCTTTACCAAACTGGCCAACTGGTTCAGAAAGACTACAAAGAAGCTGTTAAATGGTACCAAAGAGCTGCTGAACAAGGAGACCCCCGGGCCCAATGTAACTTGGCAGTTCTCACAAAAATAGGCTGGGGAACAGCCCAAGATGATAAAATGGCGGCTAGGCTTTTTGAGAAAGCTGCACAGCAAGGTCATAAACAGGCCCAGTATAATTATGGGATCTGCTTTATACGCGGCCAAGGCGTGCCTAAGGATTATCAAGAAGCATTAAAGTGGATTCGTAAATCTGCGGATCAGGGTTATGCCCCTGCTCAATGTGATTTAGGTATCTGCTATGAAAACGGTGAGGGGGTAGCGCAAGACTTTAAGGAAGCTGCGAAGTGGGTTCGTATGGCTGCAGATCAAGGCCTTCCATTAGGGCAGTATCAATTGGGCTTTTATTATTATCATGGCGCTGGTTTGCCTAAGGACCTGGCTCAAGCACTCAAGTGGAACCGTAAAGCGGCCGATCAGGGATATGAACCGGCTCTGCAAGCCATGGGCGCATACAGACCAAATAAAATGAAGTGAAGTGATGCTGGTCGTTGCCGACTGGTATGGAAAGTCGTCAGCAAGAGACTTTCGGCCCGCTCAAGAGGCGATTCAAAGGATATACAAAATGAGGTGCATGGGCCCAAAATAAAGGAAAACTGGAATCAAATAATATATACATAGGACAGCAAATGTCCGAGGGGATCTCATATGATTATCGATACAAAAGGAGAACAGCGTAACCAAAATGAAACAAGAAAACACTGTGGATGGGTTTGAGGTAATTGTGATTCAGGGGAAGGAAAGACAAGAGGACAATACGGAGGCGGTGTATCGGGGGGTAAAGGTCGGGAGGACTTCTTCGGAGGGCCTGATGCTGATCTTTCGCGGGGAGGGCGTGTTGGGGTCGTTCCCAGCCCTGGAGCTGTGTGACCGCCTCGAGGAGTTGAAATCAGCCGGCAAACGGGTAGTGACGATGGCCCAGACTTGGTTGGGTGCGCCAGACCTATTGCTTTGGCTCCAAGGGACGGAACGATTGATGACGGCCTCCGGATACGGACACGTAAAGGTTCCATCTTGGTCCAAGCATGTCTCCTATGAAGCGCAAAAAGCCTGTACAGAAGACCCCGACCATTTCTGGGAAGAACTCCATAGTCCTGAGGAAGCCCGCTTGATTCGCCAACGTTTGGAAAATCCCCGCAACTATGCCTATGAGAAAATGTTGGATCGGCTGAACGAGTTTTTCCCCGTGGTCGAGTACGTGAACAAGGTTGTCCCGCGCTTCGATTTGGCAGACCTTGGGCTTATAACTGGAGAGGGGTTTGATAAGTATCTTCTCGAAAACCTAGATGATCTTAAAAGTCTAAGCGGTGAGCTATCCTTAAAGGGATATATCCGTGGAAATAGTACATTGTGAAAAAGCTAAAAAGCCATAAGCTTTTATCATGAGCCAAAAAAATACTTTAGACAAAAAAGTTGCTGAAAAGTTTATGGATGACTCGTCTTCCGTGAATTTATCAATCTACACAGAAATCACCGTAGAAGCAGCGCAGGTTCTAGCCGGATATGGCAAACGAGAGGGTGATCGTCCGGACGGTCAACTCGATTTAAGTAGGTTAACGGAAATTAGTGAAGAATGCGCGGAGGCTCTGGAAAATCATAGCGGTGAAATTAATTTATATGGACTAAAGGAATTGTCGCCAAAGATAGCAAGTAAACTGGGGAAAAAAACAGGAACTCTTTTATTGAATGGACTAAACACCATATCTCTTGAGGTCGCTGAAGCATTAGCAGGCCAAAGTGATGGATACTTATCCCTTGATGGTTTGGAGAGCATCGATATTGAAATTGCAGGGGCACTGGCAAAACATACGGGCGGGTACTTATCTCTTGATGGGCTTTCTGAAATTTCTGAGGCTGTAGCGGGCAAGCTTATAACCTCAAGCGACGAACTTCGAATTGGTTTAACTGAGGTCTCTGATTCTGTTGCCAGAGTCTTAGCAAGGTGCTCAGAAAACCTAACAATGGAAAATCTTAGCATTGTAGATCTTTCCAGCCTTGCCGCTTATCTTTTTCATGTTGCTGATAGCAGGGTAGAAATCTCGAATGGAGAAGTAGTTCCTCTGAAAAACTGTATTTTAACAAAAGACATCGCAGAAGAAATGGTAACCAACGGTTTTCCAAGCGATGAAATCCTTGCGGAATTTACCTCTATTGATGATGATGCTGCTGACGTATTTGGAAAGAGTTATGGAGTTGAATCTTGGCTAAGTGGTGAAGTTGAGTCTGGGATGCCAGAAGAAATAAAACTGGTTGGCCTAAATCAGCTTTCTGAAAACTCTGCAGAAAAACTGTCTCATTTCAAAGGCGGCATTCTAAATATACAGCTTAATGAGCACACTGGGAAAGAAATACAGATATTGCTTCAAAAACTCTCGTCGGAAACAAGCTTTTGCTTGAGTGTCCCAAAATTGAATGTAAGCCTTCATGATTCTCTTGCACAGTTTCAAGGACGTTATCTAGAACTGAGGGTCTCAGAGTTGTCAGAAGCAGCGGCCTCAGCGCTATCTAAATACAAAGGATCTCTTTCACTTAATCAATTCATAAAAACAGAATTCACACCTACGTGGAGTGGAAAAGAACTGGTGAAAAAACGGCAAGGAGAATTCAGTCTTCAAATTTCAGATAAGTCCGCTGAAATGATATCTATGTTTAAAGGTGAAAGCCTTTCAATCAAAGGAGCAAATCTTTCCGACATAGCGAAAAAGAACCTAGCTAGAAACCTAACTATTGAATTCTATTTAGAAACCGACAAAATTAGTGAGGATGTGGCTCATGCCTTCGGGACCTTTAAAGGTCCGGAGCTAGAACTTGAGGTTTCCGAGCTTTCGCCTGCTGGTGCGGCTGCCTTAGCGAGTTACGGCGGCAAACTAAGTTTAATAAACGTAAAAGAAATATCAGACGAGGCGGCTGAAAAACTAGCTCAATATTCTGGGCCAGAAATACAAATCATGGCTTCCAATCATATGGACTTCAAAATATCTGATACCGCTTTAATATCACTATCAAAAATCAAAAACATTCTCACCTTACCATATTTCTCAGAAGCCTCAGACAATGTAATTGGCTTTTTTGTTAAGAGAAGTATTCGTGATTTCTTTGGACGTACAGTCCATGACGTAATAAGGAGTGCGAATAAAATATCAAGTGCAAATCTGAAAGAAATTGTAAAACAACACAGTAGAGTCGATTTGGAGCTGAAAGAAATATCTGACGAGGTGGCGGAAATCTTATCAAATAATCAAGGTAAACTAGTTCTATCAGGTCTTAGAAAAATATCAGATAATTGCGCCTCAATATTGGCCAAGCACACAGGCGAACTTTACTTGCTTAAAGATGTTGAAATTACTGCCCAAGGAATGGAAACCTTAAAAAAACATCATGGTTCTTTATTCTTTAAAGAGTATGGAGACTTTCTTTACGGAAAAACATTATGGCCGCTTCAACCTACAATAATAACGGATATATCACCCGATTTTGACTAAAGAGTTTGGCAAGTTTGCTGGCTCTGCTGAAGCCAAGGGTAGAACACTTTCGGGAGCGATGGTTAATTTGAAGGACTCAGTCGGAGATTTGTTTAAGTCACTTGCACAACCCATTTCCGCAACTCTCGCCAACATCATTAGGGATTCTGCGGATGCCATCAAAGAGTATGAACCACTCGCCAAGGTTCTTGGGACGCTACTAAACGGAGTATTGCTGATTGTGAATGGGCTACGGGATTTATGAATTTCCTAGATATAGCTAAAGCCGTTGGGAATTTCGGCGATGATGCCTCATTCCTTGAGGGGATGGAAAAGGCGATGGAGCGGGTCGAAAAAAGGACGGCAAACCTAAAGCGGGAATTTGCTCGGAATCCGATTACAGGATTGGTCGATGGCGAAGACAAGGTGGCACAAACTGAGGTCGATGCCAAATATGATGTCGATGAAGGAGCGGAGAAAAACTCCGAGAAGATCGCCAAACTAAACAGAGAGTTACTGGAAATTAAGAAAAAGACAGCCGAATTGTCTATGACGGAGGGCGAAAAACTAAAAGCACTTGAGCAAGAGCGGAAGGCGAAGATAACTGAAATAGAGGAAGCCGAAAAAAGAAAAGCCGAAGCTGCTCTTAAGGGCACGGCGGGGGCGTCGGCTAATGAAGCCATAGTCTTGAATCTCAAAAAGGAGCAGTTGGCCATTGAACTTGAGATGGCTCAAATTGCGGAAAAGGAAAGACAGGCAATACTAAAAAATATAAAACATTTCTAAAAGTCAGCTAGCACCGAAAAAGATACTTTATCAACGATTGATAAACAATATTTCTTATGGTCTCACTCGTTGAAGAGCATTTCCAGTATTTCAAGAAATGTGCTTTTGAAAAACAAGGTCCTCTTGGACTTCCCCCACTGCTTTGGGCAGAAAAACTTGGTTTAAATGGCGTGCCCCTGAAAGGGCAGTTACCGAATATAAGTGTTGATCGTGATTCAGTGCGACCGATATGTCGTGATTTTAATTATCCCGTGATCTTTGGCTATGTATGTACGATGTGCTGGGGAATACAGGAGAAAGGGCCTCGTGGGGATCGAGGAGTCTTAGTTGCCTGGGAAGGCAGAGAAACAATAAAGGAGCATCTTGAAAAAATAAGAGAGGGCAGCCTTTCGAGAAGTGAAGCCTACAATCTTTTCAAAGAGGAAAAAAACGTAAAAGGACTTGGGCCCTCATATTTTACGAAATTGCTGTTCTTTTTCAGTCACGTCGAAGACTTTTGGATCATGGACCAATGGACTGAAAAGTCGGTTAATCTTCTCGCAGGAGAAAGGATAGTCAGGCTTTCAGGAGGTGCGCCGAGCAGCAAAAATAGGGGGGGTAACTATCAGGCCTTTTGTGAGGAAATTGATAATCTTGCTTCACAAATGAACCGCAGCGGAAATCAAATTGAGCAACGATTAATGTCCAGGGGAAAACCGCCAGGTAAATGGCGACAATACGTAGTAAAGCATGATTACGATAAAGAAACAATGGTGGAAAGATATCCGCATATCAATTCTGCCGAACTGTAAAAATAAAACTAAATGACCGAACTTTTAAAATACAAAAGCTCCTTAATTTACATAGAACTCTCTGCTTCTGCTAGTGAATTGCCATCATTATCTTCCAGAATCAATTTGCTATCGCTGGATTTTTCCAGAGAATTCCAGCACTCCGTTTTTTCTTTTTCATCGCCAAAAAGTTGATCATACAAGTGCTGTGCAAAATCTGGAGCTGTTTCCGGTGATGGAAATGTGTATTGGAATGTAGCAATGTATTTGACTAAGTCCTGATTACTAGTTCCTTTGTAAGGATTTTCTTTCCAATCCTTCAAAGCCTGAATTTCCTCATCAGCTATTTCCACTTTGTTGCTTCTCTCGGCAATCTGTACGATTTGAAAATTGTAAATTAGTTTCATAGTTCAATTTAATACGGCTCCTGTTTTATTTGTAAAGACTGTAAAACAGTCTGCTAAAGAAACGTTTATTATGTTTTCTCCCAGCCCTTTTTCACGTTCTCGGTTTTACATGCCTCAAAAAGGGCCCGACCTCTTTTTTCAGTATAGGCGTATTCGGTGCTGACTTTGAGCGGTTCCTTGCGGCCCGCGGAATAGTCCGTGAAGCAGAAGACGTAGGGCATTGCATCTTCACCTCCACGTTTTGCCAAAAGAAACTTCCGTACTGCATCCTTTCCCTTTCGATATACCTGACGCTCGACCACTTCGGCTTCTTTTGCTGCGGAGGGCTTGGCTGGAGGCACGGCTTTCTCCAATGCTTGTGCGATTCTGGCGCCCCCATCCTTTACATCTTTGTCTCCCCGGAGTTTGCTGAAAGTCGGGAAAATCAGTCGTGGGCAGTCGGCAACCCCCGCATACGTCCACGCTCCCCTTTTGCCATCCCAGCTGAAGGCTTGGGTGCGCAACGGACGCCCATCGATGCGATTGTGAATCCAGTCCTCCCCATCAATCTCCACGATAATTTCAGGTTTTACAAAGTGAACCTCGCGGCCCTCGGAGTCGTTTAGCAAAAGAGGAGCAGCGGTTTTCAGACCCTTGAGGCGTTCCAGCAGGTCTATCGACATCTTGTCGTCAATGCCCGAACCAGTTCGCGCCAAGGCTTGAAAAATGATTGTCTCGTCTTTGGCGGGGTAGGTGAGTCCGACAAGGATGTTGCGGACGCCAATTTTCCCGTCAAAGGATCCCTCGACATAACCCATGATGGTAGCATCGATCGTCAGTCGCGGTTTGATCTTGGCGTAGTCACGCTCCTTTTCATGCCGAACCACAATTCCTTCGCCGCCACCGGCGAGAATCTGATCCAACACCTTGCCAAGTTCTTCCCCAGAGCACCAACCGCCTAGGGCGCGATGCACCGGTTTTGAATGATCTTCTCCGAACAGTTCGCCAAGCTTACCCCATTCCTCGTCGAACCCGCCCCCGTCTTCCCGGAGATCCTTGCCGTCGAGCATCAAAATGTCGTACAGGGCCAGCCGCAGCCTGTCGGCCTGGCCTTTCTCGGTGGAGAACGATGCACGTGTGACTTCAGCAATGCTTGGCCGGGGTTTGCCTTTTTCGGTGGGCAGGTAGATCTCCCCGCGAAGCAATGCCTTTTTGATTCCCTTGGCCTTGAGGGCGGCCGCAGCCTCTTGGAGCGCCTTCATACCGATGCGGGCGCGGCCCGACGGGGCAGCGAACGCAACGGTGTCGACCTTTTCGTCGTAAAAAAGCATCGCGCCTTCGCCGTCGTATTTTTCCGACCAGTGCAGACGTTTGACCCCACCGAAACGGCTGGGGATGTCGGCAGGAGCCAAAGCCTTGAAGGAACGACTCAGTGCCTCCTCGTACTTGGTTGCCGTGCCAAGGAGTAGGGGATCGGCGATGCCGTCGGTCTGGGCGATCGCGTATTCACCCGACTTCGTAACGAACTTAGATTTGTCGACGATCATGGCTTTAGGACGGCAGTTTGAGTTCCTGGTTGGATAGCAGAATCAGGAGGCGGTAGGTGCCGTCTTTGCCGGACTCCCCGAAAAGAAAGGCCCGGTACGGGCTCCCGCCGTCCCGAAGTACTAGGGGTTGGTTTCCCTTTTGCCCTGCCCCCAGCACGGCCACCGACTTTTCCTTTTCCAGCTTCTCGGCCAAGCCCTGAAGAAAATCGTGCCCCAAGCCATCCTCATGTACGACTTGGTAGACACCGCGGAACACAAAACTGGTCAAGGCTTCGTCCAGTGGCATGAATTTTCCGACCTTGAGCGGGCGCACATCGTTGACGTTTGCGGCCCGGTCGGTGCGCGGGCGGCGTTCCTTCTCCGTGCCATCCGGCGCCAGCACGACTTCGATCTCCTCAAAATCACGCACCACCCCGCCGGCCTTGTCGACAAAGGCGGTCGAAAGCAAGTCGGGATCGGCCAGGGTGCCGGCCATGGAAAGGTCCAGCTCCGGGTCGCCTGAAGCCACGTCCTCAGGGTTTAAGGTCTTGGGATCCACGCGCCGAGCCGCGTTGAAGATCCGGACGTTGTTAACCGCTCCGGCGGCGGTCCGGCGCTGCACGGCCGGTGGGACCCTCGTGCGCTTGGGAGATTGCAGGGGAAGGCGTGCGGCCTTTCCCTCATATTCAAGATGGATTGTGGTTGTCATGGGGTTTTCACATCATCGCGAAGTCCATCTCCTCATCCTCTTCGTCGCCGCTGGCCTCGGCGTCAAAAAGTTCGTAGGGCACGATCTTTCCAACAAAAGGGCTATTCTTGGAGTAGCCGACCAAAAGGAAGGTGTCGCCGTCCTTGGCCAGAACAAAGGCCTCCTTGCGCTCTGGGGATTTACGGTAGGAGAACCACGTTGAATAGAGGCCCTTGGGGAGACTGAGCCCTTCTAAGGGATAAACTTCAGTGACGCAGAAGCTGGCTAGGGAGGTGAGGGGAGTCTGTTCTAACGGGGCCGCCTCCTCAAAAGAGGAGGGGAGAGCCTCCCGGGTGGAGCCATCATAAAGAATTTCCTCCTTATCGAATGGAGTGCCCTCCGGATCTAAACGGCTGTTGGAAATCGCAGAGGCAGGCACGCATCGGCCATCTGCCGTCAGGTACCCGCGGACGAGGACCTCGTCGCCTTTAATGGTCAGTTTTTTCAGCCTGCCATAGAGATCGTCTTTAGTGACCTTGCGGGCCAGTTCGCAGGAAACTTCTTTACCAGAAAGAGTGAAGGAAATTGAGGGCATTTAGAGCTTAGGAATTAAAATAACTGGATTGGGAGAGCGTTCCAGTAAAAAGGCAACCGCCGCCGTTGGCGAAAATGCCAAAATATTCAGATAACCAAGGTTAGCGTCTGGGTTTCGCCTTCAAACCCTTCCTTCCTTTTTGCTTTTTTATATCCATTTACAAAAAGCTTCTTTAAATATGACCACAAATAAAGAAAATCCTCTTAATTCTTAGCCGAAATGATGGAGATGCATGACATAGCCCAAAAAGGATATGGGCTGTTAAGTACTGGGGTTCAATTTCATAGACAGCTAAAACATAATGCCTAAAGTAAAAAAATGATCTCAACCAATAGATTCTTTAAAGAAAAGCTTAGCGGGCCAAAAGGGAAGTCATTCAGAAGTCTGGGCGGGAACACCGTCTTTCATGTTTACAAAGTCGGACCCGAATATTTCCTGTTGACCAAAAATAAAGCAGGGGAGCTTTACAGAATAGACAAAAAGAACTACCGCAAAACATACGCCCGTTATCTTCAGCTAAAAAAAATAGGCAAGGAGAGCGTTTCTTCTGAGTACGGCACCAGATGGAAAGCGTGTCCCAATATCGTTATTTGTCCTTTTCTAGCTGCCATAAAATAACAAAAACGAGTGTCCCCAACTTCGGACAGATTTAATAATCTATGAAAATAGAAGAAATCGCTGAAGTTAGCTCAAATCACGCCGAAGTTTTTACAGATGAGATCATGAATTCCACTCTTTTTCCAGACCTGACACAGGTAGGAGAAGTTCTAGCTTCATTTAAAGGAGAAATCACAATTCCAAACATTGAAAAAATGCCATCAGAATTTTATGAAGCTTTAGTTAAACATAAAGGAAAAAGGATAAGCTTTCCTAATTACTATGGAGGAGGTGGAATCAAATTAACTGTTAGGGATGCTGAAATTCTTTCAAGGTATCAAGGTGAGCTTATGTTTGATTTTGATTCTAGTTGCCGCCTCCCCGGACGTTTAAACTATCCCCTATGGGCTGGGTCCGATGAAAAAAAAGAAATCGAAGATGAGATCGCGATAGCCCAAGCATTTCGAAAACATCAAGGCGGCGACCTTGAACTTCAGAATATTTCTATTTTAAGCACCAAAGCGGCAAGTGAACTTTTTGCCCACCATCTGCCAGTTTATATTAGTAGCAGTTTTCATGCCTCGGATGAAGGAGCATGCGGTTCAAATTCAGAATGGATTTGCGAGCAGCTTGAAGCTGGATCAATTACGGAATGGGGTAAAATTGCCACTTTGTACAAAGAGGCCGAAAAAAGATGGTTCCCAGATCTTGCTGAAAGCGAATATCCGACAAGAACCCGTTGGTAGATGTATCAGACGTTGAAGTAACACCTTTTCAAGAAAGCTTAAAATAAGAGGTGAAAAGCGTGGCAATAAATCTGTTGGTTCGATCACGGAACAACTAAGCATGTTCCCCTGAATTAATTAATGTCGAGAACGATGATCGGACCAATGAAAATTAGTTCTTCGAAAGAGGCTAGATATCTCACCAAGTCCCGTTACCGGATGGCTTGCGAATGTCCGACAAAGTTATTCTACACCAAGAAGAGCAAGGAGGAACCTGCGTACATAGATAATGGTATAGACGATCCCTTTCTAGTAGCACTACGGGATGGTGGCTTCCAAGTGGGCGAACTGAGCCGGCATTATTACGGACAGGGCGTATTGATCAACGAAGTGAATGAGACAAAAGCCCTTAAACAGACAGCTATTGAAATGGCAAAGCCCCAAGCCCTGATCTTTGAGGCTGCCTTTCTTTATGAAAACTTATTCATCCGGGCCGATATCGTCCAGAAAACGGGAAACATAATTCGCCTGATTGAGGTTAAGTCCAAATCCATCAATCCCAGTGATCCAAAGGATTCGCTATTTACCGATAAAGGCCTACCCAAGGCTAAATGGAATCTTACGCTGCAGGATATCGCCTTTCAGACGCATGTTTTGCAAGAAGCTAACCCTGGCATGGAAATCCACCCCTTTCTAATGCTGGTGGACAAAGGAATGCCCGCAGTCGTGGACACGATGAACAGCTTCTTCTTTCTAAAAAAGCGTGACGACCGATCAAATCCGGAAGTGGTGCTATCAAAGCCCCTGCCGCCTGAGATCCTCCAAAAGAAGAACTGGATCTTATGTGAGATCTGCGTTCGCGAGGCGGTTGATCTACTGCACAAGAAGAACTACAACGGCAAAGCCTTTGCTCAGCGGGCTAAAGATTGGTCTGACAACTACGCAAAGGATAGAAAGATCGCCCCTATACTCAGTTCCGAGTGCCGAGACTGTCAATTTCGGGCTACTGCTGAGGAGCTAAAGATGGGTAAGAAATCCGGTTACCACGAATGCTGGCGGGCCGTCACTTGCCTGCCGGATGCCAAGCTGGAAAGCGGTACAGTGTTGGAGATCTGGAACTACAATAAAAAGGACGAGATGCTTGCCGCAGGGATATACCACCAAACTCAGGTAAATCCGGAAACCTTCACTGGATCCAAGGCTCCTAGGCAGCAACAACAGGTGATGTGTGTGCAGAAAAATATCACCACGCCTATGGTCGACATCCCTGGATTGGTCACAGATCTATCCCGGTTAAAATACCCTCTGCATTTTATTGATTTTGAAACCATTCGGCCTGCAATTCCGTTTCATGAGAGATCATATCCATATCAGCAGGTTGCTTTTCAGTTTTCGCATCATGTGGTGGGAAAAAACGGAACGATCCGGCATGAGGGACAATGGATCAGCCTCCAGCGGGGTCACTCACCCAACGAAGAATTCCTAAAAAACCTGCAAGCCCAACTCTCCCAGGATGGTGGCACAGTCCTTCATTACGCGCACCACGAGCAACAGGTTCTGGGGGACATGGCCGACCAGGTGGAGCTCGGCAATCCTCGTCTTGCCGCTTGGGCGAGGGGATTGGTGGATTCCTCGACAGGTGATCACGGGCAAGGGAAGGGACGGATGGTCGATCTGCAAAAGATTTTGGTGCAGCGCTACTATCACCCCTTGGCGGGGGGATCGAATTCCTTGAAGAAAATCCTGCCTGCGATCCTGAGCCCTGGGGGGAAACTGCACGGGAAATACATTCGGCCCGTATATGGGGCAGAATCAATGCCCAGCCTAAACCTAAAAAAGGGAAAGGCCTGGGTGAGTGCAACTTCGTGGGACCCCTACGAGCTTTTGCCCCCCGTAGCAGCCGATATTCCAAAGGGTACCGAGAAGGTCCATGGCGTTGCAGGTAAGGATGAGAGGATCGATCAAGGCGGAGCGGCCATGACCGCATACGCCAAAGTGCAGTTTACCCAGTGTCGCAAGAAAGAGGTAGACGACATAAGAAAGGCTCTCTTGCAATACTGTGAATTGGACACCCTAGCGATGGTGATGCTCTGGGAAGAATGGCAGGAGCAGACTAAAAATACCCATGTGTGAGAGCAAAACGGATTGGATATAAACTCTTGGAGGGATTTGCCACTAGTTAAAGGTTAGAGTAAGGCCTGGAACCACAGTCAGGGGGACAACAATGGCAAAACAATACCCACACAATAGAAAAACAACGCCAAACAACGAAAAACAACGCCATAATTTAACTAGAACGGGGTTTTAAGGGGCCTTTAAGAGGGTGTGTGAGCCTAAGAATGCGTACTCCATCGCCCCTAACCACGTTCAATAGGCGGTCAACACCATGGTCAACGCCATAAGCCACCACAGTCAATCCATAGTCAATCCACGGTCAACGCCATAACAATCCAGAAACAACGCAAAACAACGCCATAACTGGTTCGGAAGGGGGTTTTAAGGGATGCGAAAGTGGGGTTTAGGGCAAAAGAGGCCATTCCAGACCGAGAACTTGACCGATAAATTACCGAGAATCTACCGAGAGCCTGACCGGGAATATGACCGGGAACTGAAATTAAATACCCCGAAATTACCCCTTAAATAGGCCGAAAATACCCCTAAAATAGGGATTAATTCCGATTAAATGTCGGACTTGAGTAAAGCTTTGGCGATTGTGGCCTTGTATGCAGGGGCCTTGGGGGCAGCGAAGGCTTCTTCGGGCCACTTTTGATCGCGTTGCTCTAGTTCACGTTTGAGAGAAGCAAGGGGCTTGGTGAGATTATAGTGTTTAACGGTTTTAAGGATGAACTGACGGAATTCATGTTCCCAAAGGACGCCCTTTTGTTCCCGCTGCATGAGAGTGCCGATTAGCTCTAGAGCTTTAACACGGTCATTTAGGACGCGTTTAGGGGCATCCTCGTTCTCGTCTTGGTGAACCATCTGCCAAAGAGAGTAGGTTTTGTCGTCGAAGGGTTTGCCAAGGGTGGATTGAAGCTTCTTCTTGGACCAGGAGAGGGGATCGATCCCGGTGAAGAGGTGGATGGCGTCCTTGGTGCGTTGGGTGAGGGGACGCCGGGACTGTTCGATTAGTTTGAGGAGGATCGTGGAGATACCGATTTGTTTGGCGAAGTCGGCTTGAGTGAGGCCGGTCATTTGGCGAACGGTATGGAGTGGATGGATTTTGGCTGGGACCCGAGTGGGTCGGCGGGTTTTGTTAATCTTCACTTGACAAAAGATACATGTATCCCGTATAGTGTCAATCACGATGACCATGCAAGTAAACAGCAATCCCAAGACCAGCTCCGAAAGTACCGGCTACTGCCAGGATCGGCAGTATATGACTAGGGAGCAGGTGGCGGAGTTGTTGCAGATATCGACTAGGACGGTGAGTGAGTTGACGGCGAGAGGGGTGATCGTTGCGGTGAAGTTGGGGGGAGGGAGGAATGCCCCCGTCCGCTACCGGAGGGAGACGTTGGAGGAGACGGCTAAAAAATTAGAGAGAAGGTAAGGATGGAAACAGGGTGGGGTGCTCTCTTACCCCTTCCTCCATCGTATTGAAGAGCTTTGCTTATTTTACGTCTCTCCCGTGACAGCACCGTGACAGGGTTTGCTTCCAAGGGGTCCCGGGTTCAAATCCCGGCGACTTGATGAATTTAAAGCCGTGAAATCCTGCTCTAGCGGATAGGATAAAGGAGTAGGGGAGTAAACCGAATTTCAATTGGCTACGGAAGAGCAAAAGGGATCTGTCAAATAAGATCCATGTTTAGGAATTTAACGCTCTTGTTCTTTGCAACGATGGTGATTTAGTTTAGTCACTGCGAAACCACTAAGATTCCTTTGAACAAAGCACCACAGGAGGGGTGGAATGCTACAGATTTTAAATCGGAAAAAGAGAACCGCGAATAACCTTTGTTCTATCCAAATTCTTATCAAACAAGAGAAACACACTTGTTTACATTTATAAAAGGTAAATCCACAATAAACAAGAGAAGTATATGAACTACTGCAAGAGACTTCCACTGCTTTTTCTTTGCTATTCACTAAACTGTGCAGGCTGCTTGTCATTAGCCCAAACGACTTTACCAGGTCCGTTCGGGAGTGATGACGCATCTATAGATATCAATGGCCAGACTACCTGGATGACTCTTGGTGAAATGAAAGCTCGCCTCAAATTCCTGAAGCTCCAAGGCGAGCTGCTAGAAATACAAAGGAAAACTGATATGCGCATAGCAATTAATAAAATACAAACAGAGATGTACGAAGATATTAAAAAACAAAACCAAATTAACGAAAATCTACAACAAGAAATACAAACGCTAGGCAAGCTGTTGCTCGAAGAAGAGCCAAAGCCTGATCAGGCCGAGTTATGTATTTCTTACAATACCGACCAAAAAGGTTATAAGGATGAAGCTTTGACAAATCTACAACTTCCCGAAGAGCTTAAATCCCAATCACAGACAATATGGACTGCAATTCAAAAATCCAAGAAAGAGATAGATCAGCTTATAAAAGAAGGAAATCCGAAAGCCGCAAAAATAGTAATTTATGATGAAAAAGAACTTAGCTCATTTCCGAAAAAAATGCAGAAAAAGGCATACCTTTATATAGATAGCGAAGTTGAGGGATATAAAGCTACCGTTTTACCAGAAAAATAAAATGACAACGCTTTTTATTACTCTAATTGTTCTCGCGATAAATATCCTAGGAGCCCAATCACCTATCTTAATATCTAATGAAGGAAAGTATCTTGGGAATTTGAATGATGATCCATTTGATCCCAATTCTGTTTCCAATCCCTATGGGGTATACGGAAGTCCTTATAGTCCTGATTCAGTAAACAATCCTTATGGGCGAAACGGAAGCGAATTCTCAATTGATAGCCCAAATAATGATTACAGCATCGGTAAAGCGCCAAGAATTTACAGCTCTGATGGTGATTATTTAGGCAGGTTAAGCAAAAACGAATCAGACCTAGATTCTGTAAGTAATACCTACGGGCTCTACGGCAGCCCCTATAGTCCGCTCTCCATCAACAATCCCTACGGAGAATACGGGAGTCCGTATTCGCAAAAAAGTGCGACTTTTATGAACGGCACTCCTTTTTTTAAGGAAAAAAAGGAGAAAGACGTCGAAGCCACGCCAGTAGAGCCCGAATTAACTTCTTTTTCTCAAAAAGAGGGTGAAGGTATCTTTGATGAATATCTCAGTGGTCCTAGAGAACATCTACGGAGAGAGCGCAAAACGACTGAGGGCCTAAAACGAATACGTGACGAAATAAAGAGAGACATAAGAAATAAAGAGCGGGAAAAAGAAGGGAAAGAGCCTTTGGACAAGTTAGTCTATTACAATAAAGAGGCCTTGGACAAGGTAGTCTATGACAATAAAGAGCATATGGTAGAATTGTATAAAAATGGATTAATCGAGGAGCTCAAATACTATAATGTCGACGAAAATACGTATTCAGGGTTATCGCTTGAGCAGCGATTTATTATTCAAAGATATATCCTTAAAAGAATTCTTAATATTCAAGAAGTCTTATTGTCTGAATTCTAAATACCCGAAGTATGAGTAAGGCTCATACTATAGCTACTTCGCGCTGGCGGTTCGCTACTGATGGCGGTGCAGTGGGAAGATAGGTTCTTCCGATTGAGCAGCCACCAATCCGCTAAAAGCGTCGCTATATGGGGTCCCGGGTTGGCCTCCTTAGACCTGCCCACGCCTATTGGTCCCCTGACACCCGCCCATGACCTTTGCGGTTACCCCTCAGGGTTGGAGGGCTTGGGTGCTTGCGCACCCGCGCAATCTCGCTACTCGTTCCACGATGGATTGGTTTTGTGCTTCGCACAGGAATTGAAACCCCGGCGGCCTGATTGATATGATTTTAATCTCGAAGGGGCTTGGCATTTTTGGTAGGATTTTGGATTGTGAATGAGGGAAGTAGATCCCGTGACAGTTCGTGACAGCAAGGTTACAAGTCATGGCAATTTCTCGCAAAACGGCGCAATATAAGTCATTGATAGTGTTAATAATCAGGTAGTAGCACATAGTTTCAAATCCCACCCCGTCCGAGTCTGCGAGGACGGGGTAAAGCCAATTAAGCCGGAGGCGAAATGTGATTGGGCCAGGGGCAGGTCTGAGGGGGGCCAATTCCTCCGCTTAGGCGGAAAGCCATTC
>Ga0247834_1002358_pt1 | contig 28753 bp, 21 predicted proteins | sample LaCruzMarch2015__8_FD_187118 | JGI IMG/M metagenome (GOLD analysis project Ga0247834, IMG submission 187118) | Freshwater microbial communities from meromictic Lake La Cruz, Castile-La Mancha, Spain - LaCruzMarch2015_12m | ecosystem: Environmental > Aquatic > Freshwater > Lake | place: Spain... | reverse complement strand
GCCTGTCTGATAGTCCCGGGAACACTCATGGACGAGACCGGCAGAGCCGCCGACGTCATGGCATACGCAAGAATCGACCGGCTGCTGTCGTCGCTCGGAGAGCACGACTGCCTCCTCGTGTTGGGCGACGTTCGCAGCACGGGTCAGGGGTCGTTTGATCCGGACGACGACCCGCTTTCGCTCGCGGCCGTCGTCGATGGCTGGCTGCAGCTGGCCAATGCTCCGCAGCCGTTTGCGTCGGGACGGCATGCGGCATGAAGGCCCGATCCGTTGCCGGATAGACGCCGCCGCGGTGCTTCGGGCACAATACGCCCCACGGTCCCGCTCCGGGGAGCGAGGCCCTGCACGACTGGCACCAGGTGTTTTCATGAAGTCTCGTCACAGCGGCATGGCATCCGAAACACTGCCTTCCGATCCGCACGGCGGCGGCACGCCGTTCGACGACCTGGGGCTGGCGGTGTCCAGCCACGAACCACTCGCCCACCACACGTGGCTGGGGGTTGGCGGCGCGGCAGGTTATTTCTGCGAACCGGTTGATATCGAGGCTCTCTCCCGGCTGGTTGAACGGTGCCATGCCCACAGCGTGCCGCTGAGGGTCATCGGAGGCGGTTCAAATATTCTCGTGCCCGCCGCGGGCTTTTCTGGCATGGTTGTCCGGCTCTCAGCACCGGCCTTCTGTGGCATCAACGCAGAGCGTCCGATGCTCCGCGTGGGGGCAGGTGCCAAGCTTGTCCACGTCGTCTCCGCGGCGGTGCAGGCGGGTCTCTCCGGCCTCGAAACGCTCGTGGGGATCCCGGGCACGGTCGGCGGAGCCCTCGTGGGCAACGCCGGCGGCCATGGTGGCGACATCGGCGAACGTGTTCGCGAGGTGAGTGTGATGCTGCCCGATGGCACGACCGAAACCCGCACGGGCGCCGGTCTGGCCTTCGAGTCGCGGTGGAGCAATCTCGACGACTGCATCGTCATTGGCTGCCGGTTTGAGCTCGACCAGGACGATCCCGAACGGCTCACCAAACGAATGCAGAAGCAGTGGATCGTATCCCGTTCGGAACAGCCCTCCGGAACGCGGACTGTGGCCATGATGTTCAAGGATCCCAATGGAAGTTCTGCCGAGTCGCTCGTGGTGCAGTCGGGTGGCCGCGAACTTCGGGTTGGTGGGGCAGCGGTCTACGCGGCCCATGCCAACTACGTGGTGGCATCGGCGGATTGTCCAAGCGACGACGTGCGGGCGTTGATCGAATCGGTGCGGGCGAGAGTTCGCGAGCGGTTGGGTGTGGAATTGACGCCGCAGATCGAAGTCTGGTGAGGGGGGCGTTGACATGGGTGCCCCTCCGCGTCGCGGCCGTCCGCTCCCCATCGAAGAGCCTGAGTCTGGCGGCCTCGGTGCTTTCCTCGCAGAGCATCGGGCCGGACTCGGTGCCGTGGCCGTGGCGGCGGCGGCGGCCCTCGCCGGCTGGGCGATCTGGTCGCAGGTCTCCGATTCGGTGCGGATTCATCCAGACCTCGTGCTGACCCCGGACGCGGTGGAATTGCGGGGGGTAGCACCATGGGTGCGGTGCGATCTCAAGGCGGAGGCCCTCCGGAATGCGAGCCTCGACGGTGGGCTGCCCCTCGATGATCCAGAACTCTCTCGCCGGCTGGCGCGGGCCTTCGAAATGCATCCCTGGGTGCGGCTGGTCGTTGACGTGAGTCCGCGGCATCCCGCCGCTGCGACCGTCGAAATCCAGTGCCGTGAACCGGTGGCGATGGTGGGCGTGCAGGGGGGATTGCTGGCCATTGATGCCGATGGCGTCGTGCTGCCGAGCGCCGACTTCACGGCTGAATCGGCCGCCCTCTATCCGCGGATTTCGGGTGTCGAGTCGAGTCCGCGGGGGCCGGAGGGTTCGGCGTGGGGAGATCCGGTTGTTGAGGAGGCCGCGGCTCTGGCTGTCGCGGTCGGTCCCGAATGGAAGCCGCTGGGGCTGACCGAATGCCGGCCTGTGGGCAGGCATGGGCTGCGGCGATGGGAACTCGTCGGACCGCCGCCGCGGACTATTCTCTTTGGTTCAGCGCCGGGCCGCGAGGCTCCGGGTGAGCCCTCGGCAGCCGCAAAGATTGTGAGACTCAAAAAACTGGCCGCAGAGACCGGCTCGCCAACCGAGGACGCCCTGCTGGATCTCACCATCGAGCCCGAGGCGACCAGCGACGGCAATCAATCCGCGCTGCCTTCTATTCCATCTCCCTGAATGCCGCCCTCAACGCTCTGTGAGTGTGCCGGAGCAGGGCCGAGCCCGCCCGTGGTATTCAAAGCACGAGTTTCCTGACAGCCTGAAACTGCGGGTGCTCGGCTGAGCGGCACCATTCAAAGATCGCGGCTTCGGTGGTTGTGAGGATCGCGCCGGAGGATTCCAGACGACGCAGGGCGATCTCGTGATCAATTTTCTGGCGGGAGCCGACGGCATCGACTGCGATGAACAGGGTCAGTCCGCGGGCGAGCAGATCGAGGGCGGTCTGCTGGATGCAGATATGGGTTTCCAGCCCGCAGAGCAGGACCGACTCGATGTCGGCCGCAAGAGACCGGGTAAAGGCCTCGCTGCCGCAGCAACTGAAGGACATCTTGGAGACCGCTGGCGGCAGTCTGGCGGCGAGTTCTGCGGGCGTGGGGCCAAGTCCATGTGGGTACTGCTCCGTGAGGATGCTGCGGACGCCCAGCAGCGTGGCTGCATCGGCGAGCCGAGCCGCCATGGCCGTCACCCGCGCGCCATCTGGCACGGCAGGCAGCAGGCGTTCCTGGATATCGACGACGCAGAGCAGGGAAGTGGGGGCATGAAGTCGCATAAGATTCTCGGGGTTTCGGTGCCTGCGAGCATAGCACCTGTCGGTCGGCCAGACTCTTGCCAGGGTCACACGGGGCGGCCTTCCCGAATACCTGCGTCGCGTCGGCGTGGCCGATAACGCCCTCACGATTGGATCAACGTGAAGGCTCCACGTGGCACAAACCGGAACGTGCGGCAGGTCTCAGAATCGATGCTGATCGAGACGTCGAGCCGGTCGGCAGGGAGGGCACGGGCAATCCGCTGCGGCCACTCGACGAACACCCAGCACTGCCCCGCGGTCGCGTCCTCCCAGCCAATCTCCGCCAGGTCGCCGGCGCCGGCGAGACGGTAGAGATCGGCATGCACGAGACGCACGGTTGTTTCGCCGGGCGGCCGGTCGCGGGCTGCGGGCACGTCATGGAGATGGACCAGCCCGAAGGTCGGGCTGACCACCTCGGACGGGTCGATGCCGACGGCCGCGGCGACGGCCTTCACAAACGTCGTCTTGCCCGCACCGAGATCGCCCTCGAGTGCCACGAAGGCACGCGGCGGCAGCGACGCCGCCAGCCACCGGGCCAACGGCGCGAGGGCGGTTTCGTCCGCAACCACCACAGCGTCTGGTAGCGGCGGATCGCCGTCAGCCCTCGAAGGCATGAACGTAACCCCGGGGTGTGAGTGTGGTGCGTTCGCCGTGAGCATCCTCGGCCACGAGGCCCGGTTCTGCGGTCAACTCGCCGATAATCGTGATCGGCAGGTCGAGTGGGGCCTGGCCCGCCGCGGCGACGAGTGCATGCGCCGCCTCTGCAGGCATGGCGAGGATGAGTTCAAAATCCTCGCCGTCGGAGAGCGCGTGGTCGAGGGGCGATCTGGTGTCTCCGGGCAGCTGGCTCATCCGCCGGGCGTCGGCGTGGATCGGCACGTCGGCCAACCGCACGATGGCGCCCAGGCCGCTGGCCTTCATGAGCCGCGAGAGGTCGAGCGACAGGCCGTCGCTGACATCGATGGCGGCATGCACGTCGACCCGCCCGGCGATCGCCAAGGCCTCACGGACCCGGGGTTGCACGGCCAGATGCCGGCCCAGCAGGCTGCCGCCGCAGGCGCCCGTCACCACGAGCAGGTCACCGGGGCGGCCGCCGTCACGCCGCCAGGCGCACCCCGGCAGCACGCTGCCGATGGCCGTGACGCTCACGACCAGCGGGCCGTCCCAGGAGTTGGTGTCGCCGCCGGCCAACGTGCAGCCATAGTCGGCAGTGATCGCCTGAATTCCTTCCAGAAGCCCACGGGCGATCGCGTCGCCACCGGACCGTGGCAGGCAGACGGCCACAAACACCGCCTCGGGCCGCGATCCCATCGCCGCCAGGTCGCTCAGGCTCACGGCCACGGCCTTATGGCCGACCGCCCGCGGCGGGCAGTCGGGACCGAGCACGAAGTCCACGCCCTCGGTCAGCATGTCGACGGTGACGACCGTCCGCCGCATGGCCGGCGGCCGCAGCACGGCGGCATCATCGCCGGGGGGCACCTCCAGCCGCGGGTCGGGCGGGATGCGGTCGAGCAGCCAGTTGACGAAGTCGGTTTCCACGTCGACCATACTACAACAGACCAATGGGGCAGCCATGGCAGGAGCGGCGTTCTTTTGCACTGGGCCACCGTCGCGACCTTGCCGGGGCCCAGACAGAATCAATTTCTCCCGGGACCCGTCGCTCATGATCACGACCAGTGTCAGGACCAGCATCACGACCAGCATGAAGATTGTGCATCTGCTGGTGTGCGGAGGCGTGGCGATGCTGTGCGGGACCGCGGCGGCGGCTGCCCCCACGCCCAATGTATTGTTTGTCATCGCCGACGATGCCTCGTGCCATTTCGGTGAGACCTACGGATGCCGGTGGGCCCGCACACCGGCCATTGACCGGCTGGCGCACGACGGAATTGCCTTCGACAACGCCTACGTGCCGACGTCGAAGTGCGCTCCTTGTCGCGCGGCGATCCTCACCGGCCGAAACCCCTGGCAGCTCGAGGCGGCCGCCAACCACTGGCCGACCTTTCCGCCCCGCTTCATGGCATTTACCGAAGTGCTCGCGACCGCCGGCATTCTCTGTGGATCGGCGGGGAAAGTCTGGGGACCGGGCGACGCCTTGACGGCGGATGGCAGGCGCCGAACCTGGGGGCTGACGCCGGCGGCAAAACAGTCCAAGGACGCGACTCCAGGAGCGGTGTTTCAGGAGTTTCTGTCGGGACGGAAGCCTGGTCAGCCATTTTTCTACTGGTATGGAAGCACGAATCCGCACCGTACCTACCAGCCTGACGCCGGCCTCGCGGCTGGAAAGCAGCCGTCTGATATCGATCGGGTGCCGGCCTGCTGGCCCGATTCCGACGTCGTGCGGCGGGACATGCTTGACTACGCGACCGAAATCGAGGCCTTTGATGCGGAGGTCGGGTCGCTGCTGGAGGCGCTCGCCGCGGCAGGAGAGGCGGACAACACGCTGGTGGTCGTGACGAGCGACCATGGCATGCCGTTTCCGCGGGTGAAGGGGCACACGTTTGACCTCGCGCACCGCGTGCCGCTGGTGGTCCGCTGGCCCCAGGGCATCGTCCACCCGGGCCGCCGCGTGGAAGCCTTCACCAGCCTCATCGACTTCGCCCCGACCGTGCTCGACGTCTGCGGCATCGATGGCCCGGCCCGTGGCATGCAGCCGATCACGGGAGCGAGTCTTGCCGACCTCTTGCGAGACGCGCCGACAGGGCCGCGGGAGAGCGTGATCCTTGGCCGCGAGCGGAACGACGTGCGATGCCGGCTCGGAACCGAGTCGGGTCTCGGGTATCCGGCCCGGGCAATCCGTCGTGGTGACCTGTTCTATGTTCACAACTTTGCCCCCGACCGCTGGCCCTGTGGCGACCCCGACCTCGACCTCGCCGACACCGACGCAGGGCCGACCAAGGCCTTGATCGAGGCTGCCGGGCCGGGCGACCGCTTCTGGCAGCTCTGCTTTGGCAAGCGGCCGGCCGATGAACTCTACGATCTTGCGTCTGACCCCGACTGCGTGACGAACGTCGCTGGTGATGCCGCCCGGGGGGACGACGTCCGCCGTCTGCGGACGGAACTGTTCGCAGAGCTCACGCGGCAGGAGGATCCGCGGGTGCTGGGCCACGGCGACATGTTTGACGCCTATCTTTCACCGCAGCCCAAGCCGAAGTCCAAACCGCAGCCCGAGCCCAGACCATGAGGCGGCCGCCAGCCCGCGGTGCCGCTGGGCCGCCATGAAAAAGTGGCGGCAAGTTTGGAACGTGTCCGTGACCCACATCCGCCAACCGCATCCGCGCATCGTGGCGGCAAGTTTGTAACTTGTCCGTGAGTTGAAAAAGCGTCGCCCCACGGGCCGCACGCTCGCCCGTCCACCGGCGTGTCACCGCACCCGTCCGCGTCACTGGCCGCCGGCTACTTCGACGCGGCTCGGCGAGCCCTTCGTCTTGCGGACCTCGACCTTCACCTCCTGCCCCTCGCTCGCCGTGGTGGGCACGCGGAGCGTGAGCCTGTTGCCCCCGCTCGCGAGCGGCACTGCGGCCGTCGCCGTCAGGTCGAGCCGGGTGCCGCCGATCCGGGTACCACCGATCCAGGCGGCCGTGCCCGCAGGCGCCGTGATCCGCAGGTCTACCGGGCCGTCTGCGTTGAGGCTGATCTCTCCCTGGAGCCAGAGCGGCTGCTGGCCCGAATTGCCGGGCACAACGAGTTCGTCGAGCGGCAGGCCTCCGGCAGTCTTGCCGTAGGCGGATTTCCAGCGGAGGCCCGACCCCTTCAGGACAAACTTTGTGAACAGTTCGTCCGTGGGAATTGCGTCGGCCGCGGCCTTGGCGAGGTCAGCCGGCGGATTCTCGAGGACCTTCCAGCGCTGGACCGTCGGCGTCGAGCGGATCGCGTAGGGGCCCGGCTTGCCGAGTTCCGATACGAAGCGGGCGAGATCAAGAAATTCCTGCTGCGTGAGGAATGTCGTCAGCCCCTTGGGCATCAGCGATTTGCCCTCGATCTCCTCTTCGATTTCGGTGGTCGGGATCGTGAGCACCTTGCCCGTCGCATCGCGGAGCCGCACCCGCAGTTCGTCGCGGTCGACGAGGATGCCGGTGTGCACCTCCCCCGCGTCGGTGATGATGTTACGGGTGACGTAGGCCTCCTTGATCGAAGCGTCCGGGTTCAAAATCGACGCCACGACATATTCCGGCGGCGAGATCGAGCCCACGGCCGAAAGCTCCGGACCGATGTTGCCCCCGGCCTTGGCGATGGCATGGCATTTCATGCAGGCGATCTCCGACCGCCGAAAAATTGCCTCGCCGCGGGCCGGATCTCCCTTCGCCACGACCTCGGCTGCGATCTTCACGATCTCATCCTGAGTCGGTACCGGTGGGTTTGCCGCGATGCCCGCGGCCTTGGTGAGCGCATCGGCGACGGCCGGCTCCGTGCGGCCGGTGGCGTACATGTGTCGTAAAATCATCTTTGCAACATCGGCCGATGGCGGGCGGGCCGTGATCGCCGCGGCGAGTTTCACCGGGCCGTCACGCCGGTCGAGCAGAGCGTCGAGCATCTCCGTCGTCGGCTTGCCTGCTGCATCGGACGCTTGCGAGGAAGCTACCGCGAGCACGTCGGCCGCACGGGCCGCAGCTGCGGCCGTATCGAGCCGGGCGAGCGCCGCGATTGCAAACAAGCGCAACGGCTCCGGCCGGTCAGCAGTTGAGAGCGATTCGATCGTGGCCTGTGCCTCGGGCGTTCCGAGCGTCGCGAGGGCGAGAATCGCCTGTCGCTGCTGCTCGCCACCGGCCCGCTCGCCCGCGGCGAGCGACTGCAAGGCCGGGGTCATCGAACGCTCCCGCCAGGCCGCCGCAAGCCTGATTGCCGGAATCTGAAGGCCGCGGTCCGGCCCCTCCAGGATCGGCAGCAGGGCGTTGAGACTGCCGGCGGGTTTGATTCCCCGTTCGACCGCCGCCTGCACGAGGCCGGCGGCGATCGTGCCCCGCTGATTGCCGGCGATCTTCTTGCGATCGAGATCGGGCTCGAGAAACTCGGTGAAAAGCCAGGCCAGTTCGTCCGGTCCACCCCGTTGGAGAAGCATGCCCACGGCATCGGCAACGCGGTTCTCAGGCAGCCGACCGCTTTCGATGAGCGTCACGAGCGGCTGTGCCGATCCCGACGCGCCGCCCGCCGTCACTGCGGGCACCCTTCTAGAGAGCGTCTGCATCGTCTCGCGAAAGACATAGGAGAGATAGTCGTCCTGCGGCAGGACGAGCGACTCGATGGCGATGTTGATCGCCTCCTGATCGCGGAAGAAGCTCAGGGCCCGCACCGCCTCGAGCCTGACCAGCGGATGCTCGTCGGCCACGAGTTTTCGCAGCCTGCCCGAGACATCGCCCACGCGGGCCTGCCAGAACGACAGCACGCGGGTGGCGGCCGCCCGGGCCTTCGGCTCGGGTGAGGCGAGGATCTGATCGAGCAGCGGTTCGTTCACCACGTCCTGCGCCTGGTAGGCCCAGAGCCCTTCGACGAGATGGTGCTGGAAGTCGGGGCCCTTCGGGTCGAGCCCGGCCAACCAGTGTTCGAGTGCGGGAATCACCTCGGAAGCCGGCCGTGAGCGAAGTTCGGCCCGGGCCCGATACCGCATGCGGTCTTCGTAGGCCTCAAGCGCTCCGACCACCGCTGCCGCCGGCTCACCGGCGATCTTCGTCGGGACGACGAGCGGACGGCCCTTTGCCTTGACCCGCCAGATGCGGCCATGGAAGTGGTCGCGATTCGGGTCGCGGAGCGAGTGCTGCATATGGCCGACGAGTGGGTTGTACCAGTCGACCACATAGAGGCAGCCGTCGGCTCCAAACTCCAGATCGACGGGCCGGAAGTTCGGGTCGTTCGACTTCAGCAGTGGATCGACCGGATCCGCCGCGAACCCGGCGCCATCGTCCCGCATCTTGTACTGGAGGACGCCCTGAAACCCGATGCAGTTGTTGAGTAGGTAGTTGCCCTGGGCCTCGTCGGGGAACTGCCGACTGCTGACAAACTCACAGCCGGAGGTTGGCCGCCATTGCTTCTGGAGAAACTGCTTGAGTCCGCCATGCTTGTGCGGATAGTCGAGGTCGCCCGAGAAGGCGGTGCCGAAGTAGTTGGCGCCGCCCGAGGCGTCCGCCACGAAATACTGCCCCCAGCGGTCGAAGGTCTGCCCCCAGGGATTCGCGAAGCCGTACGACACGAAGACGTCAAACTGCTCACGCCTGCGGTCGTAGCGATAGATGCCGGCATTGGAGCAACGCTTTGGACCGCGGATCGTCTCCACCGCCGTCTGGTGGAATGTGCCCTCCTCCATGAGCAGACCCCCCGCAGGATCGCTCGCGAAGGCACCGATCGCGTGGTGCGAATCGGCTGAATCGAACCCGTCGAGCACAATCTCACGGAGATCGGCCTTGTCGTCGCCATCAGTGTCTTTCAGGAAGACGAGATTCGGCTCCTGGGCGACGTAGAGTCCGCCGTCGGCGATCTCCAGGCCGGTCGGCAGGTGGAGGCCCTCGGCAAAAACGGTCTGCTTGTCGGCTTTTCCATCGCCGTCGGTGTCTTCGAAGATCAGGATCTTGTCGTTGACCGGTACGCCGGGGAAGTATTGCGGGTAGCCGGGCATCGTGGCGATCCAGAGCCGGCCCCTTGCGTCGAATGTCATCTGAACGGGGTTTGCGAGTTCGGGAAACTCGACCTCCGAGGCGAAGAGATTGACCTCGTAGCCCTCCTCGAGCTCCATCTTCGCGAGGGACTCGTCCGGGGTGGTCGCGGGGGCGAGTGTCTTCGCATTGGTCTCGATCGGCAATAGATTTCCGGTGCCCGTGTCGTCGATCGTGTCGGACACCGGTTTACCCTGGGCCACATCCCAGACGCGTCGGTCGCGGACGGCCGTCATCGCCCTGAGTTTCTTGAACTCCGCCGGGAAATGCACCGTGCCATAGGGATTCTTACGGCCGCCGTAGATGTAGCAGCCATTGACGCCGCGGTGGTCGTAGAAAAACTGCAGGTTCTTCTCGTTGACGGCGGCGAGCAGTTTCGCCAGATCAACCGTGGCGGTCACCGGCCTCGGGCCGAACAGCGCTTCGTCGAGGATCCGGCCCACCTCCCGGTCGCCATGCTTGTTGAGGTGGATGCCGTTGATCGTCCACGGCTCCTTGGAGTGTGCCATCTGATCGCGGCTGGGCGTGAAGAGGTCAACGAAGACCACGGCCTCGCGGGCGGCCACCTTTCGCATGGCCTCGGTATAGACCGCGATGCGGGCGTTGTTTTCCGTGCCGTCGGGCAGGCTCGAACGTTTGAGGTTTTCGTGGGCGATGGGCGAAACGAGCACGAGCCGGCGGACTGGCTTCGCGGCCCGGCCTGCCGCTGTTTCGGCTCCCTTGGGATCCCAGCTGCCACCGGGCGACGTGTAGCGGTCAATCGAGAAGGGATCCTTCACGAATGCCGTCAGGTCCTTCTCGAACTTTTCGACGCCCGCCGGCCCGGCAAACGACTCGTTGAACCCGAACATGGCGATGACAACGGTGGGCGCGTGATCCGCGAGGTTGCTCCCGTGGTCGTGGAACCCCTGCGACCGCAGGCGGATGGTGAGTTCGTCGGCCGACCAGCCGAGATTCCGGACGAACAGTTCCTGAGTCGGAAAGCGACTCTGCAACAAGGTCTCGAAGTGGCCGAAATATTGCATCCGTTCGGCGAGCGTGTTGCCCACCAGAATCACTCGGTCGTGCGGTTCGAGTGACAGCCGCGGCGAGTCGGCGGCGGCGGTGCCCACCAAGCCCATGCAGACCAGAACCACTGCCACGAACCTACCCACATGCAAACGAACGGCGGCCATCATGTCGGTCGCTCCAGTTGCCACTCGGGAATGCCCGCGGGAGTGTGGCCGCCGCGGTCTTGACCGGGCCTGCCACTGAAGCCCTCACGTGGGCCCCAGTCCGCGACTGGCAACAGTATACTCTGGCAACAGGCTTTGGCTGGTTCCGGTAGCAGGATTCGCTCCACACAGACCGGTGCCATTTTCGATCACCGACACGCGTTTCATAACTCCCGAAAGGATCCCAACGATGTCCCGACCGAGCCCGATGTGTCGCCTGATGGTTCTCGCGTTGACCGCATCGACGCTCGCGCCGCTACCGGCCTCCGCCTGCACCCGTTGCATGCGGGTTTTTGGTGACGGTGCCGTGGTGGTGGGACGGTCGATGGACTGGGTAGAGGATCCGGGGTCGGAGGTCTGGGTCTTTCCGCGAGGCCTCAGACGGCAGGGCAACGCAGGGCCGGCAAGCTTCACATGGACGAGCCGGCACGGCTCGGTGTCGGTCAGCTTTTACGGTGTGGCGACCGCCTGCGGCATGAACGAAAAGGGGCTTGTGGCCAACCTGCTCTACCTTGCCGAGAGCGACTACGGAAAGTCGGTAGACGGCCGGCCCAACCTGTCGATCGGCGGCTGGGCGCAGTATGTGCTCGACTCCCATGCAACGGTCGCCGAGGCGGTGGCGGAACTCAGGCAGGAGTTGTTCACGATTCATGCCCCGGTGCTTCCCAATGGTGAGCCCGGGGTCGGCCATCTCGCGATCTCCGACCCTTCGGGGGATTCGGCGATCTTCGAATACGTCGGCGGCCGCCTCATGATCCACCACGGCCGTGACTACACGGTGATGACCAACTCGCCGCCCTTCGATCAGCAACTTGCCCTCGACGCCTACTGGAGGGAGATCGGTGGCGACGTGATGCTGCCGGGCACGATCCGGGCCAGCGACCGGTTTGTGCGAGCGAGCTTCTACATCAATGCAATTCCGAAGACCCTCTCGGGACCGAGGGCCATTGCCTCGGTCTTCAGCGTGGTCCGCAACGCCTCCGCGCCGCTGGGAATCACGACGCCGGGCGAACCGAACGTGGCAAGTACGATCTGGCGAACGGCATACGATCAGAAGGATCGCGTCCTGTATTACGACTCGGCGACAAGCCCGACGGTGTTCTGGGTGCCGCTGACCAAGATTGACTTTACGGCCGGCCAGCCGGTGCAGCGGCTGCCGATGAAGGGGGGCGAGACGTACAGTGGCGATGCCTCTGGTGCGTTCCGTCCTGCCGAGGCCTTTCCGTTTCTCGAAGCGACGCCGCGGTAATCCGTCGCCGTGGACGATGAGCATCGCGTGGAAATGTTCATAGAAGCCCGGAGCGTGAGCGCTTGTGTCGGCACGACGCTTGATGCAACGCCATGAGTGGCTTCCGATCCCCCGGCTTACGCCGGGGGCTTGTATGGGAGGCCGCATACAAGCCTGGGCAAAGAGGCCATCCGGCTTGGAGGTGTCTTCGTAGATCGGCTGGCGTACACTACGCATGCCGTCGAGCGTCGGAAGCCGCGAACCTGCCAGACGTGGCCGGCGTAGCGAAGTTGGCGAGGTTGGCCGCGTCGTGTGGAGCCTGCCGAGCGATCACCTCCGGGAACATTTCATGTTGAATTCTGCCCGCCGCCGCTTGGCTGAGATTTTCGATCTCATCGACAGCCCGCCGGTTCGGGCCTGGCTCGAAACGACCGTGGTCGCTGCCGCCGCCGTAGGATTTGTCGTTCACCTCGCGGTCATCGGCTTCGTCAAGCTCTTCCCTAACCTGCCGCAGACGCTCTTCAAGGGGCTCGATGAGAGCCCACTGCACGCCGTCTACACCCCCTTCAGTGTGATTCTGTTCTACGAAGTGATCATGCTGGTCTTCTCCCTGGCCGCCTCGCACACCGGGGAGATCGCCAAGCAGTATGAGATCATCTCGCTGATCGTCGTCCGGCGGGTCTTCAAGGACATCGGGAGTTTCAGCGAGGTGGAAAATTGGCTTGCCGAGCCTGAGGCGGTGCGGGCGGTGCTCAACGACATGGGGGGCGCGGTCCTGATGTTCCTGATCGTCACCGCGTTCACACTCCTGCGGCATATGACGCCCGCGGTACCGATCCGTCGCGACCTGCAGGGATTCATTCAGCTCAAGAAGGCGGTCGCCGTCTTGCTCTTGGTCTTGCTCGTCGTGCTGGCGGCGATCAATTTCGGCAGTTGGCTGGGACTGTTCGATCGGCTCTCGGGGGCCCTAACCGCACCGGCCGATGTCGACCTCTTCTTCTTCCCACGATTCTTCGAGTTCATGATTTTCACCGATGTCTTTCTACTGATCGTGTCGCTGGCCTATTACGACCGGTATGAGTATGTGTTTCGCAACGCCGGGTTCGTGATCTCCACCGTTCTGCTGCGGGTGTCTCTCTCGACCCCCAAGCCCTACGACCTTCTGCTTTCCCTGACCGCAATGCTGTACGGGCTGGCGGTGCTCGGGGTGTTCGTCTGCTTCTCCGCGATCGAGCGGAAACGGACCGCCCAGAAAGCCCACACCCCGGTGAGCGAGGACTGAGGCTCGCCAGCCCAAGCTCGGAAGAGCAGGCCATGGCATCGGCCGGGGGAACGGGTCGGCGATCGCCGTGCAACGATCCGCAGGTGCGGACGGGCTGACTAGCGGCGGATCGTCTCCGACACGAGATGGCCAAAGAGCGTCTCCCGACCGCGGAGGACGTAGAACTTGATCGGGTTCAGGTGCTCGTCCTCGGCCTTGTCGAGGATGTAGGAGATGTTGTCGGGCACGATGGTCTCCCAGACGTGCAGGCCGACCAGCACATCACCGGTCCGGATCCCCTGCTCCTGAGCGGGGCCGCCCTCGCGAACCTCACTCACCAGCAGGCCGCCACGGTAGCGGGACTGCAGTCGCTGCACCTTCGCCGCTGGTATCGCCTCCAATCGCAGGCCGATGTCGCGCCAGCAGCGGTCCTCGACCGACAGCGTATCCCGCCGCACCGCCGCCAGGGCGAGATCCAGCTTTTCCTCCCCGTCAGCCCGCATCACCGTTACACAGACGCTGTCTCCGGCACGGTGGCCGAGCAGACCCCGCTCGATGTCGAGCGGCCGTGCCACGGGCATCCCGCCGATCTGGGTGATCACGTCGCCCGCCTTCACGCCCACGCTTTCGGCCGGGCTCTGGCGGTGTACCGCCTCGACGATCACGCCCCGCGGGCCATCAGTACGAGCCACGATGCCGTGCCACGTGCGGTCCACCCGCTCCACCGAAAGGAGGGCGGCCACCACCTCGAGCACTCGGTCAACCGGGATCGCAAACCCGATGCCCTGGGCGCCGGCCCGCACGGCCACGTTGATGCCGATCATCTCGCCATTGATGTTAAGCAGCGGACCACCAGAGTTGCCGGGGTTGATGCTGGCATCGGTCTGAATGAGATCGTCGTACCGCTGCGTGCGGCTCACCTCGACGTCGCGGTGGAGGGCCGAGACGATGCCGCGGGTCACCGTGTGCTCGTAACCGTAGGCATTGCCGAGCGCCAGCACCGTCTCGCCGATCATGAGATCGCAGGATGTGCCGATCATGATCACCGGCAGCGGGCTGTCGTGCTCGAGTTTGATGACCGCGAGATCGGTCCGCGGATCGTGCGAGACGAGTGAGGCGGAGGTCGTCTTGCCCGAGGCGAGCGTGACTTCAATACGCCGAACTCCCTCCACGACATGGTAGTTGGTGACGACGTAGCCCCGGGGATCGACGACCACTCCGGTCCCCATCCCGTTGACCCGTTTCAATTCGCCGGCACTCTCGTCGTCGGCACTCGGCACGAGCTTCTGGCCGTGGATGTTGACCACGCTGTCCCGTTGCGACTCGATCGCCCTGACGATGGCTGTTCGCCGTGTCTCTTCGGCGTCGGCCGAGCCTGCCGCAGCGAACGCGAACAGCAGGGCGACGATTGAGGCGACAGGCCACGAACAGCGCATGAAGACCAGACTCCCGAAACGCCCCATCTTGTCCCCGGCTGCCCTCTGGCCGATCTGGCCACGACTGGGGGCTGCCTGTGCGGTGCGCGAAACGCCCGGCCGCTGGGCCGGTGTTTCCACCGCTCCCTGTGGGAATCGACCGGGCCGGCTCCGCGATTCACCGCCGTTGTGGTGGGGCGGCACAGGTTTCCCAGATGGTGGCCGGGGGCGGGGAAAAGGCTGCCGCGAGGCCGACCGTGACGGTTGCTGGAAAATTACTCACGCCGCCGCCGGGAGCCGGCCGCGCTGTCGTCGGCAGGGGGTATGCCAGGCCCCGCTGGCCTGTTCCCCGCTGGCCTGGCACCGATCAGAAACGGGAGCACCTGCAAGATGAGAAAGAGCCCAAGAAAAGCAAGCACGACCTGGGGCCAGATGCCCGCGATACGTTCGCCCCATGCCCAGCGGGCCTCGCGGGCGATGCCGCCGACGAGGGTCGCCAGCACGAGCAACAGAAGTGCCGCCAGCACGAGCCCGCAGCCGAGCGAGGCCATCGTGCCGCGGAACGTGCCGAGTTCGGAAAACTCCTCCTGGTGCAGGTCGATCGCCCGGCCCTTGGCGAGGCTGCGGGGCACGGTCTCGGCTAGTTCGATGGCGCGTGCCGCGTCGGACCATGCAGCCGGTAAAACCTCTCCCGCCGGTTGTGTGCCATGCAGTTCGTCCAGCATCACCGCCCCGCGGTTGAAGGCCGCCGTTTCATCGCGGTCCCCCGACCAGGTCCATGCTGGTGTCTGCGTGGCATCAGCGGCATCCTCCGGGATATCGACAACGCACGAGCCCTCGGCGTGGACGAGTGTGATCCGCAGCCCTGGCCGTTCACCGCGAACCACCTGCCACCGCACCGGCACCTGGGATGGTCCGCTGAAGCCTACGGCCAGTGTCTGCCAGGCGGACTCGGCATCGGCCGCGGTGAGCGTGGAGAGACGCGAGGGATCGCCCGCCAGGACCCGAACGAGGTCGGCGTCGACGGCCAGTGCCCGCAGCACCGCGTCCCGAGAACGGTCGAGCAGGCGCCGCTCGAAGGTGATCGTCTCAACGGCCCCCCAGGGGCTGGCGCCTGCAAGTCCGGCTTCGATTCTTTCCTGGAGGCGACGGATGAACGGATGCAGCCGATCGGGCAGGAAGGGAATCAGCCGGCTGCCTGAGTCGCCGCGGATCATGTCGAGCTCGTAGGCCCAGAGCATTGAGAGCACAAGCGGGTGCGAGAGCAGCAGCGTTCTGCCCGCCTGCACCAGCGCCCGAACCCCATCGGCCCGGCTGTCGCTCCAGTCGTCGCCTCCCACCAGCACGGCATCGCAGATCCGCGAATCGATCAGACTCTCCCAGGACCGCTCGCGGGGCACGTCGGCCGGCACCACGGTGGCCAGTGGCCCTGATGCGGGCAGGTCACAGCCGATCGTGATCGTGTCGCCACGGGCGGTGGCAGCGGCAACCACCTCTGCGATCCGGGCGTCGATGCCAAGAAGTCCGAGTTTCATGCGAGTCATGAAGGTATTGTTTCCGGGGAGCCTGCATCCGACCAGCCCAGGCCTGTGCAGCGGGGTGTGCGTGGAGTATAGAGAGGTCATGGATGCGGAAGTGATTGCCATCGGCGACGAACTCACCACCGGGCAGCGGCTCGATACGAATAGCCAGTGGCTCTCCACCGAACTGGGCCTGCTCGGCATTCCGGTGCGGTTTCACACGACCGCCTGCGACACGCTCGAGGCCGGGGTCGAGGCCTTCCGCAACGCGGCCGCGCGGTGTGACGTGGTGGTGGCCACCGGCGGGCTGGGGCCTACGGCCGACGACCTGACAAGGGACGTGCTGGCGGCGGTTGCCAATGCGCCGCTCGAACTCTCGGCGTCGGCGCTCGAGGCCGTGGAGTCGCGGTTTGCGCGGCGGGCTGCGACCATGCCGGAGAGCAACCGGCGGCAGGCGATGTTTCCGCGTGGGAGCCGGATCATTCCCAATCCCGACGGCACCGCGCCGGGCATCGACCTCGACTTCCGTCGACCGGATGGAGGCATGAGCCGCATCTTCGCGCTGCCGGGAGTGCCATCCGAGATGCGGGTGATGTGGAACGATACCGTGTCGCGAGACCTGCTGGCGATGCAGCCCGAGATGGGCACGTTCGTGCACCGTCGGATCAAGTGTTTCGGGGCCGGCGAGAGTGCGCTCGAGGAGATGCTGCCCGACCTGATCCAACGCGGCCGTGATCCGCTCGTCGGCATCACGGCCCACGAGGCGACGATTACCCTGCGGATCGTCGCGCAGGGCCGCGACGAGGCGGAGTGTCTGGCGAAGATCGCCCCCACGGAAGCGACGATCCTGGAGTGCCTCGGTCAGATCGTCTACGGCAGAGAAGACGACGAAGTGGAGGATGCCGCGCTGCGGGCTCTCGTCGGCGCTGGAGCAACGCTGGGCACGATCGAGATCGCCACCGAGGGCCGGGTGGCCGCAGTTCTGGCGCAGGCGGAATCGCGGCGACGGCACGGTGCGATTGAGCATGTCGATGGTGCTGCCGCCTACCGCGGCGGCGCGGTGTGGCCAGCCGCAGCCGCGTCGGGCGGTCCGCTCGACTCTGCCGAAGCCGTCAGGGCGCTCGCGGAGCGGGCCCGAACCGATTTTGGGGCGGCGATGGGCCTTGCGGTCGGGGCGGCCAGTCCCGGATCCGATGGCCGCAGCATGGTGAGGATCGCCCTGTCTGACGGACGCTCCGTCGAGCAGATCGAGCACCTGCTGGGGGGTGGCCCTGCACTGGCGCAGGCACGGGCGATGAAGACCGCCATCGATCTTGTGCGGCGAAAACTTGAGTTCCGGACAGCCTCGTCGTGAATTCGTTGATCCAGCCCACGCATCCCGCTGATCCCGACGGTGCCGCCAACTGGCGCACGCTGGCCTTGTTTGGAGGATTCGTGACGCTCGTTGGCCTGATTGCCTGGCCATCGATGGCCGGGCGGATCCAGTATGCGAAGACACGTGCTGAACTCTCGGCGATCCGCGATGCGGCGGCCGGCGCCGAGCTGAAATCGGTCGGCAAGCTGTTCACGACACTGGCGCGGGTCATCGGCCCGGCGGTGGTGAACGTCACCTCCAAGAAGCGGGTGCACACGCTCGCCGACGAGATCGCCGCGCTGCGGGGCGAGGTGTCGACCGGCGCCACCGACGAATCGGTAGGATCGGGGGTGATCGTGGAATCAGATGGTGTGATCGTCACCAACTACCATGTCGTCGCCCAGAGCGACGAGATCGATGTGACGCTGGCGGATGGCCGGCGGTTTCGGGCCGAACTGCTGGGAGCCGACGCGGCCACCGATCTTGCTGTGTTGCGGGTCAATGCCACGGATCTGCCCAAGGCCGACTGGGCCGATAGCGACACCGCCGAAGTGGGGGAAATGGCCTGGGCGATCGGCAATCCGTTCGGCCTCGACCGGACGATCACCTACGGGATCGTCAGCGCCGTGGGCCGGCGGGGCGTCGTGGATAATCCTTTCCAGGAATTTCTGCAGACCGATGCCTCGATCAATCCGGGGAATTCGGGCGGACCGCTCGTCGACGTGCATGGCCACGTCATGGGGATCACGACCGCCATCGTGGGGAAGGGGTTCCGCGGCATAGGCTTTGCGATCCCGAGCAATACGGCCCGACGGGTCTGCGATGAGATCCGTGCGACGGGGCATGTGGAGCGAGGCTACCTGGGCATGGCGTTGCGGGGGCTCCCGGCCGGTCTTTCTGAAGGCCCCGGCGCCGTGGTGGCCGCCGTCGAACCGAAATCACCGGCGGCTGTCGCCGGGGTGAAGCCGGGCGACCTGGTGCTTCGTTTCGACGGCGAAGAGATCAACGAGCCTGCGACGCTCGTTCTGCTGCTGACCCGTGCTCCGATCGGGGCCGAGGTGCCGATGGAGATCGTCCGGAATGGCGAGCAGCAGACGATCACTGTGCGTGTCGGCCGCCGGCCCCACGACACGTGAAAGGTGCCAGCCACATTTTCACTCAGCCGGTGGTGAGCTTTCGGCGGGCGGTTCGTCGAGAAATTTGGCGAAGTTGAACTCGTCGGCCCCGAAGCCGCCGCTGAGTCTGCCAGAAAAGCCAAGATCGTCAGCCGGGGAAGCGGTTGTCTTCGCCGCCGACGCTGCCGGAAGCTCTGCCGTTAGAACGCGAGGCGTTTCGGCCGGTGTACCCTGCGGCCGAGCCCGCATCGCGGTCGACACCCCGGCCAGCCACTCGCCACCTGGGAAGGCATAGGGTCGGAACTTCTCGAGCGTGCCGGTCTCTTCATGGATGAAGAGGGCCCGCTGCGGTCCGAGTTTCACCGCCACGGGGCTGTCCACCAACTGGCTCGAATCCGAACCGCTCATCTGGAAGAGCACGCGAAGTTCGAATTCTTTGAGGGTGCCCCGCTCGAACGCACGCTGGAGGTTGGTGAGCGAATCGCACCAGATGAGCAGGTGGACCCCGACCGGCGGTCCGTCCTTGAGCAGGGTGACGAGGTTTTGGGCGGGTGTGGTCTTCTGCTCACCGCCAAAGGACGAATACCCGAAGTCGCTCTCGTTGCGGCGCAACTCGCGAAAGCGGGCGAGATCGCGGACGATCACGTAGACGGCCTCGCCGTCGAGCACCTGCTCGTCAATCCGTCGCCGCACCTCGTCGGCGAGTTGCTGGATCGCATCGCCCACGTCGAGCCGGCCGATCATCTCGGTCTCGTGCGGAAGTGCGGGGACGAGGTTCGCGAGCAAGAGGTCGGGTTTTTCTTCGGCGATCGCCGGCTCAAAAACAACAAAGCGTGCCGCCCTGCCGAGGCTGCCGCCCGGATGCGGGTCGTGTGCGGCCGCAAGGCTGACCATCGACATCGCCAGCAGACTCACACCCAGGTCTTCCCGCTGACCGACGATCAGCAGATTGGCTCCGCCCTGGCGACGGAAGATTGCCGCCGTCGGATCCTTGATGGCAATCGCGTCGCCCAGCCACGCCAGCGGCGGAGCTCCTGCCTTCCCCGCCACCGTGCCTGAGTGGAGCAGTTCGGTCAGCAGGGCGTTTCCGGCGGGGGCGGCAGCCTCATTCCCATCGAACACCATCCGGGGCAGCGCTGGAATATCGGTCCGCCGGTCGGCCATCCGCCGGAGGGCCCCCAGATACCGTTCGCGGCGTTCGTCGTTCAGGAACACGACCTGAAAGGGATTGTTGCCGGCGACCATGCCGTTGGCGTCGTTGTAGATCGCCTCGCCGGGGCGGGTCAGCAGGCGGGCAGCGGTGTTTTCTTCGCTGAGAATCAGGCTGGAATCGGCCTCGTTGCACTGCAGGGCGATACGAACCGCCATCTGCCCCATCGTCGCGCGGGGCAGGCTGTAGGAGCCGCCCAGCGTCTGGGAGCCGAGCAGCACGTGCATGCCGAAGGCCCGCCCCTGGCGGACGAGGCGGTCGAGGATCAGGGCGGCATCCTGCGCGATCTTGTCATCCTCGACGAAGATTTCCTGAAACTCGTCGATGATCAACAGGATGCGGGGCATGGGATCGGCGTTATCCGTCTGCCGGAAGCCGGCCAAGTCCTGCACGGCGTGTTCGCGGAACAGGTCGCCTCGACGCTTCAGTTCGCGGTCGAGTTGCTCAAGCACCGAGAGGCCGAATTCGCGTTCGCTCTCGATGGCGATCACCCGCGCATGCGGCAGTCTGTAATGGTCGTACAGCTTGAACTCAACGCCCTTTTTGAAGTCGATCAGATAGAACTGGATTTCATTGGGGCTGTAGTTGAGGGCGAGGCTCGTGATCAATGCGTGCATGAGCGTCGACTTGCCGGAGCCGGTCTTGCCGGCGATCAACGCGTGCTGGCTGGTGCCCTTGCCGAGCTTGATGTACTGCAGTTTCTTCGCGCCCGCGGGGCCGAGCGGCGCAAGCACTTCGGTCGCCGTAGAGCCCGTCCACCAATCCTCTTCCTTGGGCGCCACGCGGTCGAACGGCACCTCCACACGCTTCGCGGCCTTCGCCGCCTTGCCGACCCGCTGGATGATCCGGGTGAACATTTCATCCGACGGTGGCTGCTCGACCGCGAGCGGCCATTTCGAGCACTCGGGGTCGCTCCAGGAGAAGACGCCATTTTTGAGCGTCAGCACGGTCGCGTGTTTTTCCAGATCGCTGAGACTGAAATTCGAGGGCACGCTCTGGGATGTGTCCACCGACACGATCGTATAAACGCCGCACCGCTGTCCGGAGGCGGCGATGCTGGCCAGCCGGCGGGCGCTCGTTTCGGTGAAGTTGGCCGGGAAGTTCGCCACCACGACGAATCGATAGGGCTCTGGCACCTCGGCATCGGCGTTGTAGCCACCGATCGATTCGTATTCGTTACGGAGGTATTTCTGGATCACCAGTTCAATCTGCTCGGTGATGTCGACCAGGCACTGCTCGATCTGCGGCGGCTCCGTCCAGATCCGGCTGGTGACGAGGAGCTCGTCGTAGTCGGCCAGATGCATGAAACCCGCGAACTGTTTTCCGAGACCAAGCGGGTCGATGATCGTGAACCGACTCTGTCCGGCGGGGATGCCGCTGGCGATCCGCAGCATCAACGCCCCCATCATGTCGGATGCGGTTTCTCGCTGGTCGCCTGTGGACTTGATGAGAAGGGAGGCGGCGGCGGGGAAGGGCACGAGTGCGGGCTGTGTCCACTCGATCGGCCCGAATGTGTTCAGTTCGGGTCGCGTCGATACGCCTCCGGAAACCTGCTCCAGCGATAGGGCCAGCTTTCCGAACCGTAGCCCGGGTGGCGGCACCGTCGGCAACGGACACTCCTCGGAGGCGAGTTGGTCCCAGGGCTTGAAGGCATCCGCATCGATGGCGTTGGCCTGATCGCAGATGGATGCCGTTTCCGTGCGGGCTGCTCGCCAGGTGTCGGTCATCTCCCGCCAGCGATCGTCGCGACGCCGGTCGGCGGCGGCAAGTCGTTCGTCACGACTCCGCGACAGGATCGCCAGTTCCTCGTTCCGTCGGGTGGCCAGGGTCTCCAGGCGGGGAGGGTATTTCTGTTCCGCTGCCTCGCGGACGGCCGTCAGTTTCTTCTCGATTGTCGCTCCAGCCGCGTTGTACTTGGTCGTGAGTTCGGCGAGGGCCTCGTCCCGCTTCGCAGCCGCGGCGGCCTTGTCGGCCTCGGCCTTCCGCTTCCGCTCCTGCAACTGCTCCGCGAAGGTGGCTTCAATCGCGGCGAGTTGCGCATCGTGCCGGTTCTTGACGAAGCCTGCGGTCGCAGCGAGGCAATGCCTCGTTCGCACGATGTCGACAACGAGTGCCTCCCTGAGGGCTCTGGCCTTCTCGCCTGCGGCCCGCCGCATCCGGCTGATGAGCCTCAGGCCGACGCCTATGCCCGCGGCCGTGGTCATGACGAGTGCTGCAATCGCCGCAGCCGCCCGGTTGGTCATGTTTGCCGCCGATTCCGGCACGGCGATGAAAACCGCCCCGGCTGCTGCAAGCCCCAGCAGCAGCGGCAGAAGGATCGCCGCCGTCCGAGTTCCGCCGGAAAAGGCGATCGACGCGGACTTGAGTCCGAGCAACGCCGCGGTCTGAGTGGCAACGGAACTGCGAAGCTGCTCCAGCAGCGTGAGGAGCGTGGCGTCTGTCGGCAGCGGTTCAGCCGGGGGCTCGGCTGGCTGAATGGCCGACGGCTCGATTGACTGAACAGCCGGGGGCTCGGCTGGCTGGCCAACCGGTGGCTCGGCCGAAGCGGGTGTGGCGACCTCCCCGGAGGCCGCCATGGGAAGCACCGTGGGAGCCGGGCCCACCATGCGGCGATCGTTCAGAAATGCGAGGCTGCGGGTATCGGCCTCCTCGACCTGTGTGGCGATGGCGGCGAGGTCCCGCTCACTCCGTCGCAGGATGAGGGCCGGCTCCTTCCGCTTTTCGTGAAACACCTCCTTCGCCGACACCTCCTCGAAGAGAGCGTCTTCCTTGAGTTGCGCGTCCTGTTTTTCCCAGTTCCGCCGGATCGTCGTGGCGCGGCTCTTCTGCAGGCCGTCAAGTTTGACACGATCCGCGGCGGCCTCGGCCTCGGCCTTTGCCATCACTGCGGCGTGCTCCTGCCGTGTGGCCTCCGATGCCTTCGTGTGCTTCCTATCGAGAAGGGCAATTGCCGCTGCAGATTCGCGGCGGGCCGCCGTCGTCTCCATTTCGTGTTCGGAAACGATGTCCTCTTCCAGGTGGCTCCGGGTCGCGGCAGCCCTGCGGAGGCTGAGAATCTGCTCACGCAGCAGGGTGCGGTCGTATGGGGTGGGGCTGGGGCTCACTGCTTCAGATCCAAATTGGGGCTTGAGGTTAGGGCTTGCGGGGGTGGCTTCGGGCCAAAAATCGGGGATTCGGACTTTGGAAACGCGGCCGCTCGGGCTCAGGCGTCGTCGCCATCGCTCACGTCCCGACAGGCGCGGGCGAGAACCTCCGCGAGCCTGCCGATGGCCTCCAGCGTCTCTTTGACCCGCGGAGCGAGGGGCTCGATGTGCTGCTTGTGAAAGGCCCTGCTCGTGCCGTCGTCCCACGTTTCCTTGGCTGATTCCCACTTGATGTGCAGGTGCTTGATGGCAAGTGCCATTTTTGAAGCACCGCTGGAGAGATCAGCATTCATAGGTCGGCCCCTTGAGCGTCGGGTCGCGACCCTTTCAACGATGCGTCAGTTGCTGCGGGCTCGTTTGCCGCTGCTGCTGGCGCTTGATTCTGAGGTGTTGGACCTTGCGGTGCTGGAACGGATTCCTCCGCGTCGGCCGGCCTCGCGACCGAAGCCTTCGTCATGTCTGCGCCGCCGACGGTTGCCCCGCGTGGTGACTGGGTGTGGGCATAATGATCGAGGGAGACGAGCATGCGTTCGAGGCGGGCCACCGCCTTTGGGCAGTCGACGTCGATCACCTCCCGGAAACGAGTCATGCGGACGCCCGCCTCTTGAAACTGCTGGCGGACCACCGGCGTCCACCGCCGCACCGCCTCCGCCTTGGCCTCAGCCCGAGCGAGTTTTTTACGGGCCTTCTCGAGCGCCTTCTTCTCCTCGATGCACGAGGGCGCATTGTCTCCCACCTTTTTGTAGGTGCGGCAGTGCTGCAGGTCTTTCATCGCCTGGTTGACGCCGTCCGCCGCCCGTCGAACCTCCGTTTTCCAGTGGGCGGCCTGTTGGATGCAGATCCAGTCGACCACCCGCTGCGCCTGGATTTCCACCTCAGCAAGCGATTGGCCGGTCTCGTGGCCAAACATCACCAGCGCCGCCTTCACAAAGGCCAGCGTGTCGATTGAATTGACTTCCGCCTGCGTCGACATGGTTCACCGGCAAGGGTGTCAGCGCTGCTGCTGGTATTGCTCGACCCGCTCTGCCTTGCGGATCAGGTATGGAACGTAATCTTCCGTCGCTTCAACGAATCGGCCAAAAGTACTCAGCTGTTGCTCGAACTCTTCCGTGAACTTCTGCTGCTCCCCGTCCCGCCAGGTGGAGCTGAGAGCCGCGAGTTGGCGTTGCACGCCGTGCATCTGCGCCATCACTTCTGTGCTGAAGAACCGGAGCCGCGCCGCAAAGCGACGGAGTTCCTCAGGATCGACGATCACCTGTCCCATGGTACCGGTCCTCTCTCTTCATGCGGGTGGCCCCAACCACCAGGAATGGCCACGGGGATGATTGCAACCATCGTGAGCGCGGATGGAAAGGGGCGAAAACGACTTGCAATCGACCCTGCCCAGACCATGCCCTCCGGGCTTCCCTATCGTAACGGTTCTTCGCCAAAAACGCACAGCATGCCGCCGGCTCCGCCTCCGCCGGCCCCGCCTCTGCCGGCCGGCATAGGAACTGCGTTCAAGGCCGCTGTGCGGGTGGAGGCTGTAGGCGTAGACTGCCCCAGCGGCGTGATGCGACTTGTGTCTGGTTGCGGTCTGGCTGCGGTCTGGGCTGCGGTCTGCCTGCCCATACGCCACTTATTCTTCTTCTTTTGGAGACGTGCACCGATGCAACCTACAGCCCTGCCCGGAACCGCCCCTGCGGTCGCATCCGGCCGTCCCATGCCGCCCGCCGCTTCCGCCGGAGCGCAAGTCGGGCATGCCGGGCATCCCGCGCATCCCGGACAGCAGGCCAGCAGCGAGGTGTCGACGTCGCCGGCGCAGGGCTGGCATGTGAGCCACCTGTTCTATCGATTCGACCGGTCGAAGCTTGCGGCCCTCACGCCCGAGGCGAGGGCGGAGGGGATGAGAATCTTCTGCGAGGCGCTCGATCCGGCAGGCCCCCTGGCTCCCACCCGACTCCAGCTCTGGCTCGTCCCCGGCCACAAGGCCGACTTCGGCGTGATGGCGATGGATCCCGCGCCGCTGAAGGTTGACGACGTGCATCAGCGGTTGCTGGCCGGGCCGCTGGGGCCGGCACTCGAGCCGACCTATTCCTTTGTCGGCCTGACAGAAGTGAGTGAATACGTGCCCACGGTGGAGCAGTTCGGGCAACGCCTCATCGATGAAGGGGAGACCCGTGACAGCGCCACCTGGCAGGCAAAGGTGCAGGGCTACGCCGGCCGCGAAGACCACATGCGTCGGGCACGGCTGGAGCCAGAACTGCCGCCGTGGCCGAACGCGTGCTTTTACCCGATGAACAAAAAACGCAAGGTTGGAGAGAACTGGTTTTCGCTGCCGTGGGCGGAACGCAGCCGACTGATGGCCGAGCATGGCCGGACAGGCATGACGTTCGGTGGCCGTGTGTCGCAGCTCATCACCGTCAGCGTGGGCCTCGACGACTGGGAGTGGGGCGTGACGCTCTGGGCGCGGCGGCCGGAGTTTCTCAAGGAGATCGTCTACACCATGCGGTTCGACGAGGCGAGTGCGCGGTATGCCGAGTTTGGGCCCTTCTACACGGGTTACATTAGCACGCCGGCCGAGATCCTCGCCCACTGTCACGTCTCGTAGACGCGGGTCATTCGCCGACGCTGGTCATTCGCCGACGGCCGGCGCGGCTGTGAGGATCATCTCGACGGCTGTCCCCTGAGGCGGCACGCGGCCGTTGAAGGCGTCGAAGAGCAGTGCCTCGTTCGACTGCGAACTCTCGATCGGCAGGTCAAGCATGGCGGTGGGAAAGTTCGAAAGGCAGACAAGATCACCGCCATCGGCCTGGTAATACTCCTTACCGTCGGAGGGATCAGTCCAGAAGGCGCTGCCGGCGAAGACCCAGTCTTCCTGCATCGGCCGACCGGTGCGGGTGTCGCGGATCCACTCCTGGGCGGGGACTTCACGCACGACCCCTGCCACGTCCGTCCAACGCATTGTCACGCGGACAACCGGACCGGTGGCAGCCTTGTAGTCGGGGTCAAATGACACCGGCTTGCCGGGCACGAGTCCGATCGCCAGCAGCGCGACGTGCACCAGTTGCGCGGTGGAGTTGGTGGCCACGATCGACTCGTGTTCCTTGGTCCCGTGGGGGCAGGCGAAATACTCGATCGCCCCCCGGTTCACCGCGATCGTGCCCCCCACGACCACGCGTCTGCCCTGGAGATCGATCCAGACGTCCTCCTTGGGAGAGAGTCGCTTGAACTCCGGATGGCGATCGGCGTTGGCGGGCTCGGCGGCCGTGGCCAGGCTCGTCGCCAGGGCCATTGCGAGGATCGTCACCGTCTTCAAAGCCGTGGTCATTGCCATAAAAATGGGCCTAAAAATTTGCCTCAGAGTGGGCATGAAAGTCGCCGCGAAAGGAGGCGTGACAGCAGGCATGAAAACGGCCCTTTGCAGCGGGGGAACTGCTTTCTTGCAGGGGTGGGAGGGGCTGGCATGCCAGCCGGCCGCCTGCAATGGGACTGCTGGCTCGGGGGTGCGGAACATTTGGCTGTCGGGAGGGGCATGAATGCGTTTGGCCTGAGGTCGTGGATGCCCGGGCCAGCGTCCGTTACGATACCTGACCTTCAGGACAGGTGCGAATCAGATTCAGCGTTCACTCTGTTCGAGTCACAGTTCGAGTCACGGTTCGAGTCACAGCAGGTTTTCGAGTCATAGTATTTTTAGGCACGGAAGAATTCATGGTCACGACGAACACCAGCCAGACCCGCAACGGCAAGCCCAAATCCGGAGGAAAACAGTCCGGAGGAAAGCCGTCCGGTGGAAAACGCGGCAAGTCTGGCACCGGGCCGAGTGTGGAGAGCGGCGTGGCGGCGGTTGACGCTGCCACGAACAGCGGTGGGGCCGTGGTCGAAGGGGCGAGCCCGCCGCGAGCTGAGGCCGGCCGCATGGCTGCGAAAGTGGGTGCGACCGCCGCCGGTCGGCGGATTCGCGGGCTCGCCGCGGTGAGTGAGTCGCTCGATGTCCGCCGCCGGCTCAGGCGGCTCTCGCGGCAGATCGAGCGGGGCTCGCAGGACGTGCAGCACATGACCTTCATTGAAGGCGCGATCAGCGATTGCCTCGACGATGCGGCCGTGACCCCGGCCGCGTGCGAACAGTGGCTTTTGTACGAAGCGGCGACCTGGGGGCTGGCCTGGATGGCACGGACCCGCCGGGCTGGTGGTTCGGCGGGCGGGCTCCTCGAACGGCTCGTGAAGGCCGCGCGGTCGGCACAGCAACCCCTTGCGGCGGGCGACACGCTCGCGGCCAGGTTTGTGCTGGCCGTCGCCCGGCTTTTTTGCGATATCGAGGCCTGCAGGTGTCTCGAACGGGATGCCACAACATCCCTCGCCGACGAGATCAGCCGGCTCGTGTCCGCCGAGGGAACGGTCGGTCTGCGGGGCTCGGCCGCAATGGTCGAACGGGTATCGCGGTGGAGTGAGGCACGTGATGTGGGGCTTGCGACTGGATCCCTCCCGTGGGACGCCGCCACCGAGCAGCTGGTGTTGAAAGCGTCTGCCACATGCCTTCGGCTGCTTGGCGATCAGGGCCGGCTGCTGGTGGGCGCCGGCCGGATGCCGGCGGCGTTTTCCGATCCGGTGCTGGCCGTGGCGGCCGAATGCGATCGCAAGAAAGTGCGTCGCACCGCCGAAGCGTTGCAGGGGCTGACGCAGCAGCGCAGCGCATCAGGCGGTCGCATGAAGGCCGACGGCAAACAGGACAGGTTGCTCCCGCGGGATCTGCACGACGAGCCGGCGTCGGTGGCGATCATCCGCTCCGGCTGGGAGCGGAATGCGATCCGTGTCCTGCTCGATTACCGCGACGCCGTGCCGCACCTGGAGATCGCCGTCGGCGATCGGCTGTTGATCAATGGACCCTGGCAGTGGCGGGCCACGAAGGGCGGGCGATCGCTGGCCATGGAGGGGGCGTGGAGCCTTTCCTGTTGGGAGTCGGACACGCAGGCAACCTACTTGGAGATCATTGCACCCCTGGCCGGCGGTCTGCAGATCGATCGGCAGATTGTGCTCCTGCCCCAGGACCGCGTCGTGCTGCTGGCCGACGCCATCACACACCAGTCCGGCGAGGCTGCCGGTGGATCGGCGGCATTCGCGGCCACCGATCCCTTGCGGGCCTTTGCGGAGAGTGGGCTGAAGGTCGGGGCGGTGGTGCCTCTGGCTGCTTCTCTCGAGGGCGAACAGACTGACGAAACTCGGGAAATTGTGGTCTACGACACGAAGCCGCGGCTGCTCGCGGTGCCGTTGTCGCTGCCCGAATGGAAGGCCGCCGGTCGCGGCAGCTTCGCGGCCACGCCCGAGGGGCTCGTGCTCGAACATGAGTCCGCCGGGAGCCGCTGCTATGCGCCGCTCTGGCTCGATTTCGAGACCGCCAGGCAGGGACGACCGCTCACCTGGCGGCAGCTCACCGTGGCCGACACGCGTCAGAATCTGCCGCCGCATCAGGCCACGGGCTTCCGGATTCAGGAGGGACTGGAACAGTGGCTCGTCTACCGCACACTCGACGAGGCCCGAAACCGCACCATGCTCGGCTGCAATATCTCCTGCGGGTTTGTCGTGGGCCGCATCGAGCGGACGGGCGTCGTGGAACGCATGATCGAAATTGACTAAGACGCTTGACTAAGACGCCTGACTAAGACGCTTGACTAAGACGCTTGACTAAGACGCTTGGCAAAGGTGCGTGATGGCCGCCGCGGACGACCCTACCGACCGCTGCCGTCGCAATCTGGCAACGGTGCGTGAGCGGATCACCGAAGCCTGTCGGCGGGCGGGACGTGATCCCGGCGCGGTCCGGCTGGTTGGCGTGACGAAATA
>Ga0247834_1002342_pt1 | contig 28932 bp, 24 predicted proteins | sample LaCruzMarch2015__8_FD_187118 | JGI IMG/M metagenome (GOLD analysis project Ga0247834, IMG submission 187118) | Freshwater microbial communities from meromictic Lake La Cruz, Castile-La Mancha, Spain - LaCruzMarch2015_12m | ecosystem: Environmental > Aquatic > Freshwater > Lake | place: Spain... | reverse complement strand
TTACTACGATTTAGAGGCTATTGACTCAATGGGAAATGTTGAATTCAAAGAAATTGATGAAGACACATCAAAAAGAATAGTTGTGCCGCTTAGGGGGGCTAAGATCGGAAGAAGTCAGGTAAACAAACTAACAATAAAGTATAAATCACAAGAATTACTCAAAAAAGTTGGAAGTATTTATTATTTAAATCTTCCTAAAATTCCAAGGAATAATATTAAAAATTTAAACGTAACGATTATTGTTCCAAAAGCCTTGGGCAATTTAATATTTATCTCGCCAAATAACTCATTAAAGGAAGAATCAGAGAAGAATGTAACTTATAAGTTTGTAAATAATGCATCTCTTGATCAAGGTATTTCAGCTAATTTTGGAGAGTTTCAATTAATAAATTTTGATATTAAGTATCAATTAAAAAATACATCAAATTGGTTTCAAAATCAAGAAATTGCTCTAATTCCTGACATTGCAAAAAGACAAGAAATCTCAATAAAGGAATTAAATCCAAAACCAATAGATATTTATACGGATCAAGACGGAAACTATCTTGCAAAATACAGAATTAATCCTGGCTCAAATCTTGAAATTTCATTTAAAGGCGCGATTAGAGTTTATGGACCAGTTATTGATATTAACTCAGGAGGTTATTTTGAAAACATTCCTGAAAAAATTAAAAGTGATTACACTAAAGAGCAAAAGTATTGGGAAACTAAAGCACCTGAAATAACTGATATCTCTAGTACTTTATTTGAAAAAGAAAAAAGTGTTGTTTTTAACGCAAACAAAATTTATAAATTTTTAACCGAGAACTATAAATACAATTTTGAAATTACAAAAAATAATTTAGTTGAAAGAAACGGGGCCCTTAAGGCATTAAAGAGGGAAGTTCCCTTAGGTTGTATGGAATTTAGCGACTCATTTATTGCAATTGCAAGAAGTATGGGGATTCCATCTAGGGAGATAAATGGGTACGCTTTCTCAAAAGATCCAGATAAAAATCCAATAAGTATCAACCTTTCTTCAGGAGATGTCATTCACTCCTGGGTCGAGTTCTACGATCCGAACCTTGGATGGGTCCAGATAGACCCTACTTGGGGAACAACTTCAGGAATTGATTATTTCTCAAAGCTGGATCTAAATCATATTACTTTTGTAACTAAAGGTATTGATTCTGAGTATCCGTTACCTGCAGGTATGTACAGATTAAACGAGGAGAATAAATTGATTCAATTTGATTTCCCAAATAACCCTGATGTACGAGATTTTGATATTAAATACGAAGCATCTAAAGATTTTAGTTTTAACTTCTTAAACCTTTTAACAAATAAGGAACCAATTAAAGTTAATAACCTAGGTTCAACTACTATCTTTAATGTTGGAGATGAGAAAATTCTACCTTTTGAATCAAAAGTCGTTTATATAAATAAATACGAAGATAAAAATTATAAAAATTTTAATGGAAATAAATTTGAATTAATATTAAATAACTCCGTGTTTTACTATATTTTAATTATAGTTTATATATCCTTCGTAGGGCTTCTGCTGTATGCGATTCTTTATTTTGTAGTAACTCGGGCAAAGTACCTTCAAAAACTTTTACCCCACCTTTTTCCCCACCCTCGGGGCCGAGGTCAATAATATAATCAGAATTTAAAACAATATCTAGGTTGTGCTCAATAACTACAACAGTATTTCCAACAGCTACAAGCCTTTTCATTACAGAAATTAGATTCTCCAAATCGGCAAAATGAAGTCCTGTTGTTGGTTCATCCAAAATATAAAGTGTTCGACCAGTGGATCTTTTAGAAAGTTCGGTGGCAAGCTTAACTCTTTGAGCCTCACCTCCTGAAAGTGTTGGAGCTGGTTGCCCAAGCTTAATATAACCCAAACCAACATCCTGTAATGTTTGTAACTTCTTTCTAATTGATGGAATATTTTTAAAGAAATCGACAGCTTCGGAAACATTCATGTTCAAAACGTCAGAAATGTTTTTACCTTTATATATAATCTCTAATGCCTCTTTGTTATACCTCTTGCCTTCACAAACTTCACAATTCACATATACGTCAGGCATAAACTGCATCTCAATCTTAACTTGACCTTCACCAAAACAAGCCTCACATCTTCCACCTTTTACATTGAATGAAAATCTTCCAGCCAAATAACCTCTAATCTTCGAGTCTTCAGTTTGTGCAAACAGTTCTCGTACATCGTCAAATAATTTTGTGTAAGTCGCAGGATTTGATTTCGGAGTTCTACCAATTGGATTTTGATCAATGGAAATAATCTTATCTAAATGCTCTGCACCAAAAAGACCATCATTCTTTTCAGGTTTCTCATTATTTTTAAGTCCAAAATGAGATCTTAATTGTTTAAGTAAGGTATCCATAATCAAAGTAGACTTACCAGAACCTGATACCCCAGTAATAGAAATCAGCTTTCCTAGAGGAAAACTTACGTCAACGCCCTTTAAGTTTCTTCCGCTTGCGTTTTTAAGTAATAAATATTCACCATCCCACTTTCTTGTTGATTGTTTCTCTTCTTCAGGAACATAAAAACCTTTATGACCAACAGTTAGTTTTCCAGAAAGGTATTTACCGGTTATAGAATTAGGATCTTCCATAATTTCTGATGGTGTTCCTTGAGCAATTACATTTCCACCATACTCACCAGCTCCAGGTCCAAAATCGACAATATAATCGGATTCAAGCATAGTTTCATTATCGTGCTCAACAACTATTAGCGTATTCCCTAAATCTCTAAGATGATGTAATGTTTTAATTAATTTTGATTGATCCCTGGGATGTAAACCAATTGAAGGCTCGTCCAATACGTATAAAACTCCAGATAGACCGGATCCAATTTGAGAAGCAAGTCTAATTCTTTGAGCTTCTCCACCAGAAAGTTGGGCTGAAGATCTAAACAAGGAAAGGTATGAAAGGCCTACATCTAATAAAAATTTAACTCTAAATAAAATTTCTTTGATAAGAGCGTCAGAAATCTTCCTCTCTCTTTCAGAGAAAATTGAGTCGACAGACTTAATCCATTTATCAAATTCTTCAATTGAGTAAAAACAAATCTCAGCAATATTTCGGCTGTTGATTACAACGGATAAGGCTTGAGAATTTAATCTATAGCCGTGACAATCTGAGCAGGTTACATTTATTAAATATTTCTCAATTTCTTCTTTCTGATTATCAGATTTTGTTTCTTTATACCTTCTTTTTAAGTTATTTAAAACACCTTCAAAAGAAGCCATATAATCTGAGGTTTTTCCTTCTTGGTTCTTGTATCTAATTTTAAATTTCTGCTCCTCGTCAAAACCATTAAGAATAATATTTAGTTGATCTTTGCTTAATTCTTTTATTGGTTTTAATAATGGAATTTTATATTCTAAGCAAACAGCCTCCAACACTTTAGCAATCCAAGAATCATACTCAAAATATCTTCCCCAAGGTAAGATTCCACCTTCCATAATAGAAAGATTCGGATTTAAAACAGTTTCTTCATCAACAACTTGCTCTGTACCAAGACCATCGCATTTTCTACATGCGCCTTGTGGGGAGTTAAAAGAGAAAGTTCTTGGTTCTATCTCAGGAAGAGATATCAAACATTCAGGACATGCAAAATTTTCAGAATACAAATGATCCTCCATATCTTTTGGTTCTTCTGGATACGCATGTAAGTCATCATTTATAATTGAAAGTAAGACATTTCCATTTGACATTTTAACGGCGGCTTCAATATTTTGAATTAATTGAGAATTAAACTCTTTATCAAAAATTTCATTTTGAGCTGTGTTTTTTGAATAGGAACCTCTAAATATAACTGCTTCAATTGTATGTTTGTTATTTTTAAGTAAAACAAAATCCTGATTCAAACCCTTAATATGTTTATCAATTCTAGCTCTAATAACACCTTGTTTTCTAAGATTATCGAAAAGAGAATTATATTCACCTTTCTTTTCTTTAATCAAAGGAGATAAAAGCATAAATCTGACACCTCTAGGGGATTTAAAAGCAGGATCATTTACAAGGATGTTTTTTACATCTCCATAAATTTGATCAATAGAAAGTCTTGAAATCTCTCTTCCACAATTAGGGCAATGAGGGTGCCCACATCTTGCAAATAAAAGTCTTAGGTAGTCATAAATTTCTGTAATAGTTCCAACAGTTGATCTTGGATTTCTGGATGTAGTTTTTTGGTCGATTGCAATTGAAGGAGAAAGCCCGTCTATAGACTCAACATCTGGTTTCTCCATTACTCCTAGGAATTGCCTTGCATAGGCAGAAAGACTTTCAACGTATCTTCTTTGCCCTTCAGCAAAAATAGTATCCATTGCCATTGAAGACTTTCCAGATCCTGAAACTCCTGTAAATACAACCATCTTGTATTTTGGTATCTCAAGATTTACGTTTTTTAAATTATGATGTTTTGCGTTTTTAATTACTATCTTATCCACGCGTTAATTATACTATTTAATTGAAAATTCGGGATAATCTCTCGTTGAAGGTTTGAGAATTTGATAGGTACTTTAGAATTCCAACCAGAAGATCGATATCAGAATCAAGACTTCCTAGAAAACCTAACGAGAGCGAAGTTCCCGGCAAGTTTGTAGAAAGAAGAAGCGAATCTTCTACTTGGGTTTTATCCAGTTTCGGATCAACAATAAGATTGAAGTCATGAACTCTAGATTTATCGTTAACTCGGGAAATTAAGTCAACAATCTCAATTCTTTCAATAGATTTTCTGTAAGATTCTAGCTTTTTATAGGTGGAGAAATCGCTATTTTTATCACTTCCTGAGTAAAACAAATGATCTTTTGAAACAATAAATACGCAAAATCCTGTTATTTTGGATAGGTAATTAAGTAATTTTTTTAAGTCCTTAACATCCATAAGAGATTTTTCAAAATTACTGATTTGAATTTTGTTATTAAGGCTTAATTCAGAGGAATTAACTGCAAAGTTATCCAAATAATCATAAAGATCTTTATTTTGGATTTTTTTGATATTTCGTTTTAAAAGTAAACTTAACTTCCTTTTGTCCATATTTAGACATCTGGCAGGAAGATTTAGTAAATTTTAACAAAATATTGATAATTATCAAGTAAAGTACAAAATACTATAAGTTAGTTTATAGAGAGAAGCTTTTTAATCTTTTTAATTTCATCTCTGGCAAGAGCAGCTTTTTCAAAGTTTAACATCTCAGCCTCATAATTCATTTCCTCTTTTAGTTTCTTATACTCTTTCTCAAGATCTTTTGGGGACAAAGATTCGTAACTAACAACCCTAGTTCTTTTAGGTTTTTTTGATAATCTTTCTTCGAGAATCTCATCGATTAGTTTTTCTCTAATAGGTTTATCAATTTTTTGAGGGGTTACTCCATTATCTTCGTTGTATTTAGTTTGAATCTCCCTTCTTCGCTCAACCTCCTCAATCGCCTTCTCCATACTTTTGGTAATCACATCTGCATACATTACAACTTCTCCATGAACATGCCTTGCTGCCCTACCCATGGTCTGAATTAAAGCACTTCTTGATCTTAGGAAACCTTCTTTGTCAGCATCCAGAATTGCCACCAATGTTACTTCAGGAAGATCAAGACCTTCTCTTAAAAGATTAATTCCTATTAAAACGTCATAGTTTCCCCTTCGTAAGTCATCAAGTATGTTGGTTCTTTCAAGTGTGTCGATATCAGAGTGTAAATAAGCCGCTTTAATCTTTCTTTCTTGTAAATAGATGGATAATTCTTCAGCCATTCTTTTGGTCATAGTTGTAACTAATGTTCTTTCACTTTTAGCAACCCTTTCGTTGATTTTAGAGATGAGATCATTTACTTGATTCTTACTAGGTAAAACGTGAATTTTAGGATCAATAATTCCTGTAGGTCTAATTATTTGTTCAGCAACACGTCCCTCACTTAAACTTATCTCGTATTCCTCTGGCGTAGCTGATACAAAAACTGTCTGACGAGTTCTTTGAAGAAATTCCATAAAGTTAAGAGGTCTATTATCTAATGCCGAAGGAAGTCTAAATCCATAATCAATTAAAGTTTGTTTTCTTGCTTTATCTCCATTAAACATCCCTCTAACCTGAGGTAGCGTGATATGAGATTCATCAACAATTAATAAATAATCATCTGGAAAATAATCTAATAAAGAGTAGGGGGCTTCACCTTCTTTTCTTCCGTCGAAATATCTTGAATAATTCTCGATTCCCTTACAATAACCAATCTCTTGAATCATTTCTAAATCGTAGTTAGTTCTTTGTTCAATTCTATATGCCTCAAGATTTTTACCAACTGATTTGTAATCATTAACTCTTCTTTCAAGGTCCCTCTTAATTAAAGCAATAGCATTATCTCTATCATCCATAGGAGCGATGTAGTGTTTTGCTGGGAAAATCTCAATAAAATCAATCATAAACTCCCCGCTGTCATTCTTTAAAGCAACACCGTTCATGTGGTCAAAGTAATAAATTTTTTCTACTTTATCGTCAAAAATCTCTACTCTAAGTGGAATATCTGAGTAGGCAGGGAAGATATCCAAAACCTCGCCTTTTAATCTGAAGGTACCTCTTTTAAAGTCTATGTCACTTCTTTGGTACTGAGTTTGATTTAGTCTTAAAAGTAAATCTTGAAGTCGCAGCTTCATTCCCCTTTTTATTTCAATTGAGCACTTTGAATACTCTGCAGGGGATCCTAGATTATAGATACATGAAACAGAAGCAACAATAATCACATCTTTCCTAGTCATTAGAGATGTTGTTGCTGAAAGTCTTAATTTATCAATTTCATCATTTATTTGAGAATCTTTCTCAATATAAGTATCTGAAGAAGGTAAATAACTTTCTGGTTGATAATAATCATAGTAAGAGACAAAATACTCAACTGCGTTTTCTGGGAAAAAGTCTCTAAATTCTTGATAAAGTTGGGCTGCTAATGTCTTGTTATGAGAAATTATCAAAGTAGGACGATTTGTGTTCTTGATTACATTAGCCATTGTAAAAGTTTTACCAGAACCAGTCACACCAAGAAGAGTTTGGAATTTATCGCCATTTTTAACATACGCAGTTAGCTTCTCAATTGCTAGGGGCTGATCTCCGGATGGCATAAAATTTGATTTTAAATAAAACATATTTCTATTTTAGCATCTAAAGTCTATTGACACTTTTGGTAAATATTCGGTATATTAAATATAGCCAAATAAAATCCGTAAATATTTTGGAAAGGAATTGCCCATGTCACCAGTAACTCTATATAAAAGACAAAAAGAAATTGTCGAGTTCATTTCCCAGTATATCCAAAAAAATAACACTTCCCCTACTTTACAAGAAATTGCTAGTGCTATGGGACTATCCTCCCTTGCAACAGTTCACGAACACATAAATGCATTAGTAAAAAAAGGTGTAGTAAGAAAATACGACGGTGCAGTTAGAGGACTGGAAATAATTTCAGAAAAATTTGAAAGCTCTATGTCTGGAATTGAACTACCTTTGGTTGGGTTTATTGCTGCAGGAAAACCTATTGATGCTTTAGATGATAACTACGAAACCATAACAGTTTCTTCTGACATGGTCTCAAGTATAAAAAAATGCTTTGTACTTCAAGTAAGGGGTGATTCCATGATTGAGGAGGGGATTTTTAATGGAGATTATGTTGTAATTCAAAAACAAGATACAGCAGATAACGGAGACATTGTTGTCGCGCTACTTGATAACGGATTTGCCACTCTGAAAACATATTATAGAGAAAGTGGAGGTAAAATTAGATTGCAGCCTGCAAATCCAAAAATGGATCCTATCTATACCACCGAAGACAACCTTATAATTCAGGGGAAAGTTACTGGAGTAATTAGAAAATACAGGTAATATAAAAATATGGATTTGAATCCTTTATATAACAAATTTGGTAAAGAAAAAGTTGATATAGCTATTCAAAAGCTGAACTATAAAGAAGTAACTTCGATGCCTAAAGATGAAAATCCTCTATACCCTATTATTTATATTTTTAGACACGGTCAATCAGAAGATAACCAAGAAATGATATTTTCAGGCTGGAGAGACGCAAAACTTACCGAAAAAGGAATTGAACAAGCATTAGAAATTGCAGATAAATTAAAAGATAAGAAAATTGATTATCTGTATTCATCAACTCAATCAAGAGCCATTGATACGTTGAAATATGCTATATCAAAAAATGAAAATGCAAAAAATTTAGAAATACATCAAGATATTAGACTTAGAGAAAGGTCCTACGGGGATCTCCAGGGTACTTCAAAATTAGAACTATTTTTAGAAAATGAGGAACTATGTAATGAATATAGAAGATCATATTCAAAAAGGGCAAGTAATGGAGAAAATCTGGATGATGTATGTCAAAGAGTGGAGGATTTTATTATCGAAGTTCTTCCTAAAATTAAAGATAATCATTTAAATGTTGCTATTTCATGTCATGGAAACTCAATTAGAGGCTTTAGAAAATACTTTGAAAATCTTTCGCCAGAACAACTTGTTAAAATAGAAACTCCGCTTGGTTCGGATTATATTGCTTACTCCATAAAATAACTTATAATACTAATATTCACCATATAAGGAGGAGTTATATAGGAAAATAGCAGTTCGTTTCTGAGTTTCAATAAGTCACAGATGAAACCAATCCATCAAAATTCAAAATAAGGTCTGAATCTTAATTTTGCAAGGAGAGTTTATTTATGGATCGTTATTCGTTCTGTAAGTTTACAGGTAAGATTGGGCATGCAACATACTTCGATACTCTACGTAGAGTAAAATCTATGCTTCGTTGTCGTAAAGGAGATAAGCGCAGGGGAGAATCGGTATCCATTTATTTATGCCAATTTTGCAATAAATATCATTTTGGTTTTCAGCTAGGACCAAGAAAGAAAAGAAGGGAGGAACCATCAAATTTTGATGAGGAGTAACAAAATAAGGCGGTTGATTTCTAAATCAACCGCCTCAAGCTTTTTACATGTTCTTAATTTCGTAATAAATATCTAAAATTCTATTATACTTTGCAACTCTCTCACCTCTTGCTGGAGCACCAGCTTTGATAAATTCAGAACCAACACCCACCGAAAGATCGGAAATAAAACTATCTTCAGCAGTATCTCCACTTCTATGTGAAATAACAGTTGCTAATTTATTTTTTTTAGCTGTTCTAATAAAATTAAGAGTTTCAGTCAAAGTTCCAATTTGGTTAGGTTTAACAATTACTGAATTGATTAGTCCAAGTCTAATTGCTGAATCTAGGTATTTAACATTTGTTACAACAAGATCATCACCGCAAACCATTAAATCTTTAGGAGCATCTTCAAAATTTTGCCAACCTTTTATATCCTGCTCTTCAAAAGGATCCTCTAGGTAAGTTATTGGATATTTTTGAATTAGAGAGAGGTAGAAGTTTTTCAAAGTCCTAGAATCCAGCTTAAGGTTTGATTCTGTAATAAAATAATGATCATCGTGATAAAAAGAACCTGAGGCAACATCAGAACCAAATGTTAAATCTTTTCCAATTTTAAAGTTTTTTTGAGAGGCAGTTTTTATTAACTCAAATGCTTTTACTATATTAATATTCTCAGGAGCAAAACCACCCTCATCACCAACATTTGTTGAAAGATTATTCATTTTTAATATCTCTTTTAATTCCTTGTAAACTGTTACACCTAGATCATAGGCGTCTTCATAATTAAGGGATTTAGATGGGATAACCATAAATTCTTGAAAAGAAAGTCTGTTACCTGCGTGCACTCCACCGTTAATTATATTAAATATTGGTGTGGGGAAATTATTTTTTTCAATAATTTGAGAATTAAAAGATTTAGAATCGTCGTATATCTGAGATAAATAAAAGTATAAAGGTAATCCTTTAGTTAAAGAAGCAGCCCTAGCGCAGGCTAAAGATACTGAAAGAACGGAATTACCCCCAAGGTTCTTTTTATTAGGAGTACCATCCATCGTAAGCATTAAGTTATCTATTCTCTCTTGATTTTCAATATCCTCATCTTTTAGAAGATCGTTGAGTGCTGAATTAACAACCTCAAGCGCTTTCTCAACAGGAAAAGTTAAAGCCTCATGCTTACCTTTTGAAGCTCCTTCAGGAGCAGCTGCAGTTGCCTCTATACCGTTATCTAAGGTAACTTTAGTTTGTATAGTATAATTTCCTCTGGAATTTACTATTTTATGGGCAGATATATCAAGTATTTTAGGCATTTTTAATTATTTTTTTGAAGTTCTCTTAACAATCTTTTTTACTTCTTTTTTGGACTCTGTTAAGTTGAATTTAGAAGCTAAAACTTTTCTCTTCTCATCTATATTTGAATATTTTCTTGAATTTAGCAATACTTTTTTTTCGGCATCAAAAACAATCTCTCTTGTCTTTTCTATTACATCGGGAGTAACAGATACAGACGTGATTCCCCAATCAACTAACTTTTCAACTAGTTCTGGGTATTCTGAAGGTGCTTGACCACAAATTGAAGATGTAATTCCATGAGAGGCACAAGTTGTTACAATTTTTTCTAATGCCCAAAGTACTGCTTTATTATTCTCGTCATAAATGTTCGCAACTTTATAATTATCCCTATCAACTCCTAAAATTAACATTGTAAGATCATTAGAACCAATTGATACACCATCCAAACCTTCTTTAATAAAATCCTCGAGCATAATAACCGTTGAAGGTACCTCAACCATAATCCAGATTTTAAAAGTGGAGCTTCTTGCTAGACCGTTTTCTGAAAGCAATTTCTTAATTTCAGTATATTCCGAAACAGTTCGTACAAAAGGAATCATAATGTGAACATTTTTAAATCCGTTTTTATTTCTAACTTTTTTTAATGCCTCTATTTCTAATTTAAAAACATCTGAATTTTCAATGTATCTTGAAGCACCTCTAAAACCAATCATAGGGTTTGGCTCTTCTTGCTCATACTTTTCTCCACCTTTTAGGTTTCTATATTCATTGGTTTTAAAGTCAGTTGCTCTGTAAATAACAGGTCTAGGAGAAAAATTTTCAGCAAATTCTGTAATTCCTTCTGATAATTTTTCAACAAACTCAGCTTCCATCTTGTCTTCAATATATTTTTTAGGGTGGATTCCCATCTCAGCAATCATAAACTCAGCCCTAAGTAAACCTACACCATCAACCTCTCTTGCAGATATTTTTTTAGCAAGCTCTGGTTCAGCAAGGTTAACGTAAATCTTTGTTGCAGTTTTTAAGTTAGTTTTGGTTACTTTCTTTAAATTTTCTTTTACATTAGGAACAACATTGCCTTGATAAATAAAACCATGAGAACCATCAACAGTTATTTCTTCACCATCTTCAAGAATTTGTAGTACCATTTCACACCCAACAATTGCTGGAAGACCAAGTTCTCTTGAAACAATTGCTGCATGAGAAGTTCTACCTCCTTTTTCAGTAACAATTGCAGCTGCTCGTTTCATTGCAGGAACAAAATCTGGGCTTGTCATTTCTGTTACTAAGATGTCACCTTCCTGAATTTTATCTAACTCTTTAGCAGATTTTAAAATCTTAACTTTACCGTGAACAATACCGGGAGATGCTGCTGTCCCTTTTAGTAAAACTTTAGAAGAAATTCTAACCTCGCCAAGCTGTTTATATTCTGTGGTATTTTTGACAGTAGTAACAGGCCTTGTTTGAACGATATATAAATGTTTTCTTTCAAAACTCCACTCAATATCCTGAGGAGTTCCATAGTGCAGCTCAATCTTCTTTCCTAATTCTGCAAGTTTTTCTATATACGCATCGTCTAATTTTTGGGAGTTAGAATAAACATTTGATACCTCAACATTGCCTTTTTCTGAAAGCATTTTTGTTTGTTTAACAATATTTTTTGATTTAATTTTTAGAGAATTTTTTACAACAACATATGCGTCAGGAGTTATTTCACCAGATACAATTGGTTGGCCTAATCCAAATGCGGCTTCAATTGATATTTCGTCAGGATTATTAGTTAGTGGATTAATGGTAAACATTATCCCTGCAACTTCGGACTCAACCATAAGTTGGACTGGTACGGCAATTCCAACTTTCAAATGAGAGAAACCTTTTTCAGTTCTATAAAAAATAGCCCTTGGTTCAAATAAAGAAGCCCAGCATTTAAGTACATTTTGAATAACATTTTTATAACCTACAATATTTAAAAAAGTTTCTTGTTGCCCAGCAAAAGATGCTTCCGGCAAATCTTCTGCAGTAGCTGAAGATCTAACAGCGACTTTTTTATCATATTCACCTGAAAGGTTATGGTAATAATCTCGAATTTCTTTTTTTAAGTAATCTGGAATTTCAGCAGAAAGAAAGGCGTGTTGAATTCTTTTAGAGACTTCAAATAACTCTTTAGAATTATTTACGTTTAAGCCCGTAAGTTCGGTTTTAATTTTATGAGCTATAGAAGTTTTATTTATAAAATCGAAATAAGCTGTTGAAGTAACAACAAAACCATTTGGAACTGGGATGTTATTGTTATACATCTCACCAAGATTAGCTCCTTTACCTCCAACTAGAAGTAAATCGTTTTTATTTATCTCTTTAAACCAGAGAATACTTCGGGCAGACTTATTCATACTTCAATTATTTATTAAATTAGAGAATTATTCAACAGGTAGAATTATTCTAAAAATTGTTCCATGAGGTTTATTATCAAGAACTACTATTTTTCCATTGTGTGCTTCAATTATCCCTTTAACTACAACAAGCCCTAAACCTGTTCCTTTAGATTTATTTTTTATAGAGCTCTCAAGTTGCATATATTTATTGAACAATTTAGATTTTTGATCATCTGGGACACCAGCACCTGTATCTGCAACATCCAGGTAAATGCCTTCTTTAGTCTTCTTTGTTGAAACCGTTATTGTTCCTTTTTCTGTATACTTCAAGGCATTTGATAGAAGATTATTCATTACCTGTGTAAATTTATTATCATCAAAAGCATATTCTTCTATTTTATTATCAAGTGAAATAACTAATTTAATTTTCTTGGCTTGCATTTCGTTCACAAAAAATGAAGCTCTCTCCTGAACGAATGTGTTCAAATTGGATACCCTTTTAAGAATCTGGAGTTTATTCATTTCTAGTTTTGAAGTATCAAGCAGATCAGAAACAAGGTCAAGTAAGCCTTCGGTAGAACTTCTAATACTGGAGAGAATATCTTTAAATTTAACTTCTGTAAGATCGTTATATCTTTTTATTAGTAAGTCCGAAGATGATTTAATAACAGTAAGAGGAGCCCTAAGCTCGTGTATCAACATTGCTGTAAATTCTTGTTTAATTTTTTCGTTTTGATATTCAGAGGTTACTTCTTGAAATAAAATAGAAACAGCATCTACCTTACCTAATTTAATTACAGGGAAAAAGGAAACATCATAAATAAATCCCCTAAAGTTGATATTTTTAAAAAGTCTCATTTCTGATTTCAGAAGAACTTCTTGGAGTGTTTCTTCTAAATCAAGATTTTTTGGCATACTCTTTGAAAAATCTAAAATATTAAAATCTTTATGAGAGGATAATTTTAATAGGATTTCGAAAGCAGGGTTGATGTACAAAAGTTCGAAATTTTTACCGAGCATTGCTACAGGATTTCTCATTGAATTTATTAAATCCTCAAATTTATCTTTATCTTCTTGTACACTCTCCAAAAACTTTGAAAGATCTGAGAAACGTCTGTTAACTCCTTCGTAAATATCTATGATACTAAACTTATCTTCTTTTAAGTAATCACTTGAAGCAAAACAAAAAGCGCCAATTAAAACGTCATTTACTAATATTGGGACAATAAAACAGTCAGTAAGAACTTTTCTAATTTTATTATCAGAACTTTCACCTAGAATTGTTAAGTTAACTTTCTTGTTTTCAATATCAGTAGAAATACCAGATTCTACTAAAGACTCAAAAGTTTTTCTTTTAATATCCTCAATAAATAAATCAGGAACTTTTTCTGAAAGATAGACACCAAGTTCTACTTCTGTTGAATTAGTAAACATAACAGAATAGGCTGTAAATTTATAATTCTTAATTATCCTGTTGATAATAGTCGAAGCTAAAGCTTTTGGATCGTTTTCTAAGGGTAAATCGTCTAAGAAATTTGAAGTAAGGTACCTTATCTCCCTCTTTTTAGTCAAAATAGCAAAAATTCCATAAAAAAATGCGACTATAAAGATAGAAATTAAGGCTAGCTCAAGGTTTGTAAAAATATATGAAAAACCCATATATGAAATACTCATACAATCTCTTTTTTCTCACTATAATCAGTTAAATATTTTTTTATCACATTATTTTTAATAAATTTACCAGAGTAAGGCTCAAGAGAGTTAATCAGTTTTAGTAAAGTTGACTTATCATCACGAATGTTCAGTAATCTGCCTTTACTATTGACACTGAGTTCAGGAATTTGAGAGCAAAAAAGATATACAGGTAAAATACCAAAAATAGTAATATATTTATCAATTATTCTTTGAGCGATTTCTTTATTTTCGTTCATGGGCAGATTTCAAATATTTCTCTAATCTTTGCCCAACATCAGAAGGAGTAACGTTATATTTTTTTAAATAATCAAGGGCACCTAATTCTAAACTTTTTCTTATATTGTCCTCATCTCCATAATTTGTAAGCATTACAACAGGAAGGTCTTTGAATTTATCGTCTTGTCTTAATTCATCTAAAATATCAATCCCATTTTTATTAGGAAGCATAATATCAAGTAAAACAAGATCTGGTCTTTCTTTGGATACAGCAGCAATAGCCTTTGCACCATCAGAAACTGTGACAACGTTATATTTTAAGAGTTCTAGTTCAGTAACATAGTTTTTTAACAAATTTGTATCGTCTTCAATAATCATTATCTTCATATACCTATCTTAGTTTAAAAACTTAAAGTTGTAAATATATATCTACTCAACTATTATTAATAAATGAATATAACAAAATCAAAAAAAATACTTATTACAATTTTAATTTCTATAATGATTCTAATCTCCTTCTTTGTATTATTTACTCAAAATAACCAACCTTTAGGAAAAAACATAATTTCAAAAGTTTTGAAAATTGAACCTACTTATAATTCGGAGTTTAAAAACGATAAGATTGTAAACATATTGTTAATCGGAAAAGATATCGGTAGAGAAAGAAAATCTACAGGACAAACTGGGTATAACACGGATATATTAATACTTCTTTCAATTAATCCAACAGATAAAAGAGCCTCTCTAACTTCTTTTCCAAGAGACATTTGGCAAAACGGAGGAAAGATCAACTCGATTCTTCCAATTCAAGGGATGGAGCAATTACTTGATGCAATTTCTAAGATCTCAGGTCAAAAAGTAACAAAGTATATATCAATAGATTTTGACGGAATCAGGTGGTTAGTCGATGCTTTCGGAGGAGTGCCTGTGGAAATTGTAACTTCATTTACAGACAACTCTTTTCCAGATTTATACGATACAAGAACTATGACAGTAAACTTTAACCAAGGTACCGAGATTATGAATGGGGATAGGGCTTTGACTTTCGCAAGAAGTAGAAAAGGAAACAACGGGGAAGGTTCTGATTTAATGAGAGCTAAAAGACAACATCAAATTCTAAATGGAATGATTAAATCAGTAGAGAATGAAAAATCTATTTTCTTTCCTTTTGAAATAAAAGAATTTTACTCAGAAGTTATCCTTCATACCGAAACAAATGTGAGTTTAGACGATGCTGTATATGTATTCTCGTTTTACAAAAATATAAATGATTATAATATTAAAAGCCTAGTTCTAGATGACAGATATATTTACCATCCTGAGAATTCTGCCCCATATGGAGGTGCATGGGTATTTGTTGCGAAGGATTCTAACTTCACTACCCTTCATCAAGATTTAGAAAACTTTCTTATCCAAGGCGTAGATCTTGATAGTGCTCAAATACCAACTCAGCCGCAGAAGTAGAATACGCTTTTTTATAATATAGACATAATGAATCGACTTGTAGATTTCTAATTTTACAAAACTTCTTTAAGTATGAAATTGACAAATATATTTTTCTAATCTTACTTTGATCAATTTTTTGAATTGGGTGTAATTTGTTTTTCGTAGTCAAAAACTTTACTTCTGTAAAATAAATTTTATTCCTAAATTCCGAAATTAAATCTATCTCGCCAAATGGTGTATAAAAGTTTCGTGCCAATAAATTATGTCCGGCTTTAATCAAATAATCCGATGCTTTATTTTCAAAATACCGTCCTTTAGAAAAATTCATCAGGTTAATAATATAATTTTGGGGATTAAAAATTTATGGATAATCCTATTATTGATAGAAAATTAATTGTTAATATCAGGGGGAAGATTAAAGTATTTAATCAACTCAGAAGCTGTTGCCATCCAAACCGGAACAGCAGTCTCAGCAGCATAAGGACTGCTTGTAGGCTCCTCAAGTCTTACAATCATACTAAATTTCTTAGAGGTCGAGAGATAACCAATAAACAAAGCATTAGTTCTATTTTTCAAATATTTTCCATCTTCTGCAATCTGAGCTGTTCCAGTCTTACCAGCTATATTATAATTTTTAATATTAAAAAATTTGCTTTCGTTTCCTTTAACACTTTTAGTCATCAAATCATCCATAAATTTTGCCGTATCAGGCTTTAATACACCTTTTTCAATTAAATGTGGGTACTTCACTTCCGTTCCATCAACCTTCTTTATAGTTTTGATAATCTTAGGCCTGACTAAGTTTCCATTATTGGAAAATACAGTAAAGGAACTAAGAACTTGTAACGGTGTTGCTGTAAAACCCTGACCAAAAGATACAGAGGCAGTATCCAAGTCCGACCAGAAACCTTCTCTGAGATAGCCTCTTTCCTCACCTTCTAAATCAATATCAGTACTTCTAGCAAAACCAAATTTATTTAGATAGCTCTTTAAGTTGGATGATCCAACAATTGTTCCGACTTTAGCAGCACCAATGTTATTAGATTTTTGCAACAAATCTATTAAACCCATACGACCTAAATGCTTCTTATCCCAGTTATCAACTATATATCCTGAGTATACTTCAGGACCATTATCATCATATTCATAAGATCCAGTTATTTTTCCCAAGTCTAATGCAGCTGAAATAGTTATCGGTTTTATAACGGAGCCTGGTTCAATATTATCTGTAATGGATTTATTTCTAATTTCCGATTTAACTTTTCCGTCAACATCCAAAAACTCCTTATAAGGATCATAAGGATCAAAATTGGGATAGTTCGCCATTCCTAAAATATCTCCATTTACGGGATTCATAACTATAATTTGACCAGATTTTGCACCGTGCTGATCTACGGCTTTTTTTAAATTTTCTTCAATAATAAATTGTATTGATCTATCAACGGTTAATACTAATGAATCCCCGTTTATTGAATCTTGCTTATCGTAATTTCCGTATAAGATAACTTGTCCGTCCGCACCCCTTTCATAAATAACTCTTCCATCCCTACCCTGCAGTAATTTATCGTTCCTGCCTTCAATTCCATAATATCCTTTATGAGATTCAGTCTCAGAAGATGCAACAAATCCTAAAACACTTGAAGCTAGGTTCCCTTCCGGATAAAATCTTTTTACCTCTTTTTCAAAGTAAATAGCAGGGACTTCAGCTGACTCAAGTTTATCTTTCTCATCTTGGGAAACATTCTTCTTTAGAATTAAATAGAAAATGGACGGTTTCATCAAATCTGTAGAATTTGAAATAAATTTGGATTTATCATCCCCATCTTTAAATGAAATTAATGAAGCTACCTGATTTAAAAAAGAATCTATATTTTTAACTGCATTTGGGTTAACTACAAGGTTATATGTAACATTATTGGTAGCCAATACAAAACCATCTGAACTAAATACCTCGCCTCGTTTAAATTCGATAGATTTTTTGGTTAACTGTTGATCAATAGCCTTTTGCTTAAGTTCTGAATAACCCCAGACCTGTATTAAGAAAAGTTTTACAAATAATAATACAAATAACAGTGCAAATACTGAATATAAAATTTTGAATCCAAAGTCAGGGTGGTTTGTCGAATTAGTTCTCATTTGTAAAATTATACGCAAATGAAGCAGAGATTACTTTAATGTCTTGATTAATTTTAACAAAACCAAGTTTTTTAGCTCTTTCCTCTACATCAGAAATTGAAGAAGCTTTTGATAATTTGAAGTTTAAATTTGAGATTGAATCATTTAAAGTTGAAATTTCAGTTTCCAATTTCTTAAATTCAGCACTTTTAACTGATAATAAATTCAAAGAAATCATATTAAGTACAAAATATACAACATAAGATGTAACTAATAATTTATAAAATGGTTTATTTTTTTCTTTTCTCAAAAACATATAATTTGGCACTTCTACTTCTTGGATTTCTGCTAATCTCTAAGTTGCTCGGAGAGATTGAAGATTCTCCAACTAGATATATACTTGGCTGAAAATCTCTGGAGAATGATCGTACTATTTTTTCTTCTAACGAATGAAAAATTATTACTAATATTCGTCCACCAGGCAGTGTTAGATTTTCAGCCTTTGGTAGGGCTGTTTTTAAATTTTCCAGCTCTTGATTCACAACAATTCTTAAAGCTTGAAAAACCCTAGTTGCAGGATTTATCCTAAAAACCTGTTGTGAAGGAACAACACTATTGATGATTTCAACTAAATCACCGGTAGAATGTATTTCCTTCACCTCACGTTTCTTCATAATTTCTTCAGCAATTTTCTTTGAATATTTCTCTTCTCCGTAAATTTTGAATATTTGTTCTAGTTGAGTTTTATTTAAGACTTTTAATAAATCCTTAGCTTTTACGCCTAAAGAATTATCAACTCTCATATCTAACTCTTCATCCTTTTGAAAGGAAAGACCCTTTTGGTATCCTTCAAGATGAAATGAGGAGTACCCTAGATCCAATAAGAAACCGTCTACTTTATTTGTTATTAACTGATCTATATCTTTGAAGTTACCCTTAATAAGATTGAAATTTTTATCTAAATTTTCATTTTTAACTCTGGAAAAAGTTCTAGAAATTGAATCATCATTATAATCAATTCCAATAACATTAGCTCCAGTTTTCAAAATTTCAATTGTATGACCGCCATCTCCAAGAGTGCAATCTACAATTGTTTTAGTTTTATCCAGCTTTAAGTTTTCAAGTACTTCATTTAAAAGTACTGGTTCATGGTATTTCATAGAAACTTTAGGCAGTTAAACTATTTGACACATTTTCAAAGTACGCGTTCCATGTAGCAGTGTTCCAGATCTCAATATGATCTCCGGCCCCAATAACAGTTACTTCTTTTTCAAGTCCGGCATGGCTAAGTAAATTTGTAGGAACAATCATTCTTCCTTGTGAATCTAATTTAGAGTCAACGGCTCCGGCAAACATGTACCTTCGCAAGTCTCTTGTTCTTAAATCAGTGATTGGGCTATCAACCTGCTTTTGAGACTCATTAATCCAATCTTGTTTGTCATAAACAAAAATACATTTCTCAAAACCTCTTGATAAAACTACCTCATCACCAAGAATTTGTTCCCTAAGTTTTTTTGGCAATGCCAACCTTGATCCATCAGTTAAATTTGGTTGGTACTCGCCTAAAAACATTTTCATAATTCACCATTTATCACCCTTACTAACCATATTCCACCATTTGGTATTAAGAGTCAACACGGAAATAACCCGAAAAGGTTTAAACAGGGGGTAAAAGTGGCAAACGAGTAAAATTTATTTGAAAATTATATAGAAAGGTAATTTGTAATCTCAGAAATTTTTATTCTTTCCTGAGTTTTTGAATCTCTGTCTCTAATTGTAACTGTATCGTCCTCTAAAGTTTGATAGTCAACTGTAATACAATATGGAGTTCCAATTTCATCTTGAGCCAAGTATCTTTTTCCTATATTTCCTCTGCTATCAAATGATACTGAGTAGTTTCTTTTTAGTCCTGAATAAATAGACTGGGCTTTATCAACAAGTTCAGGTTTATTTTTTACAAGAGGGAAAACAGAAGCTATATAAGGAGATACATTCTTAGAAAGCTTTAAGACAAGTCTGCTATCCTCCTCGTCTTCTGTGAAACCTTCAGCCATTAAAGCTAGGAAGATTCTGTTGATACCAAAAGTTGGTTCAATAACATGAGGGATAAATTTTTCATTATTTTCAGGATCTATATATCTAAGGTCAGCTCCAGATTGCTCCATATGGTTTTTAAGATCAAAATCAGTTCGGTATGCTAATCCAAGAACTTCTTTAAACCCAAATGGGAACTGGTACTCTAAATCCTCGGTTCTTGTGGAATAGTGTGCTCTTTCTTCTTCAGCATGAACTCTCCATCTCATTTTTGATTTATCCAAACCGAGGTTTACTAAGTAATCTTCCATTTCTTGCTTCCAATAGTCAAATAAAACATTTACATCTGTTTTTTCTGGATTAAAAAAATATTCAAATTCAGCAAGATTAAACTCTAAAGTTCTGAAAATAAAATTTCCTAAAGTAATTTCATTTCTAAATGCTTTACCCATTTGAGCAATTCCAAAGGGAAGTTTAGGTCTCATTGTATCCAAAACATTTTTAAAGTTAACAAACATACCTTGAGCAATCTCACCTCTTAAATAAACTTTATTTTGAGAAGTTGAAATAATTCCAACATTTGTTTCAAATAATAAATTAAATTTTCTAACCGGTGTAAATGAGTGATTTCCGCATTTAGGACAAGGAATTTTCTCACTAATTATAATTTTATCCATCTCGTCTTGAGTCTTACCTTCGACTGAGATTTTATCTCCTTTAGATTCAAAATAGTCTTCAATCAAATGATCGGCCCTAGTTCTAAGTTGACAATTTCTACAATCAACTAAAACATCAGTAAAGTTTTTAGTGTGTCCAGATGACTCCCATACTTTAGGACTCATAAGAATGGACGTATCTAAGCCGTGCATGTCCTCTCGAGATCTAACAAAGGTTCTCCACCAAGAATTCATAACGTTTTGTAGCATTTCCACACCTAAAGGACCGAAGTCGTAGGTATTTGCGAGTCCTCCGTAAATATCAGATCCTGGAAAGATAAATCCTCTTCTTTTACAAAGGGCTACAATTTTTTGAAAGTCATTAACTTTTGACATACTTATATTTTATCAAAATTTGAAGGAAAAGATGGAAAGAAACTTAGAATTTAAGGTATTTTAGAGATTTAGGGGCCTCATTTAACAAACTACCGATATAAAATTTGAGTATCTGATCTACTTCCTCAAAATCTAAATTTTGATCTGGGAATCTTCCATCAAGGTAATTAAATGAATTCAGAGTTGCTGGATTTAGATGGTTAAGAGAGTTTGAACAATGCGAGCAAATGATACCTCCTTGATCATAATCAAAAGAAAAATCCCTAGAAGTAAAATCAGAATTTAAACATGAAACACAAGAACCTATTTCAATAGAATAACCTAAAGTTTTAAGTAAGTTCATTTCAAAATAGTTTTCAACTCGAGAATCAAAAAAGTTTTTCTCATCTAGCCTTTTCAGACACTTAATTAATAATTCAAAAACTGAGTCATACTCATCCGATTCTTGAATTAATTTATTAACTATCTCAATGAAATAGTAGGCAGTCTTCAATTTATCTAAACTACTTTTTAGATTTGAGAAAGAATAAATCATTTTAACCTCTGTAATTACACGGATCTCTGACTGACCAACCAAACCAACCCTTATAAAATTTAGTGTATCTAAAGTGGATAATCGTTTAGAAGTTATCTTTCTTATTCCTTTGGCTTTGGCTGAAATTTTACCTAAACCTCTGACAAGAAGTGTGTATATCTTGTCAGAGTCTTTTAGGTTGATGCTCTTGAGAACAAGAGCATCGTAGTTTTTAGAGTTCATTAGTTAGAAGTTACATTTAAATTATAATCAGTATCAATCAACTTAGTTGAAGATGTTCCGAATATATTAAAGTTATATTTCTCTTCATTAACACCAGATTGTTTTTGAATATACAAATTATATTGTTTATTCTTTACATAAGAACCAGGTAGGTAGTACTTAAATTCAACTTCTTTTGTTTCATTAGGTACTAAGGTTAAGAAACCTCCAAAATACACTTTACCTCTTTCTTTACCTTGAAATAAGGTTGAATCTTCGTTACCAGTTAATGAAACAAATTCAGCATCCTCTGGAACATACAATCTATACCAATCTTGATATCTCTTAACAAAATCGTTGTACTCAGAAGATGGTTGAGGATAAGAGTACTTTACTTTAACAGTTCTAAGTAATTTCCCGTTATCAACTGCAGTTGTATGTGAAACCTCTTTTTTAATAAACATATTAGTTTTATCACCACCAAGGTTTGTTGATACAAAGAAAGCATAATCACTACCAGGAGTCTGCTCAATGATTCTTCCGCCGTAATTATATTTCTCAATCAATCTCTGTGAGATAGGGTCATTAAAGTAAACAATAATTTGTTTTCTATTCATTAGATCAACACCCTTGTTTATTAATTGAGGCCATAAGAAGGAATCAGATTCAAATACATTCTTAAGCATTGCTTCCATTAAGTCCCCTAGAACCTTCTTTCTATTTGCTTGCTGAGCTAATGAAAGGGATGCAATCTTCTCAAGCTCAAGAACAACATTATTTTGATCAAAAATTACACCGTTAACATTTACAGCACCAGTAATGCCAATAAATTCTTTCACAACTTCAGTGTTAATACCGATATAACCGTTAACTGGTTTAAAGTCAACAGAATTAACTCTTTGGGCCATGTTGTAGTAAACATTAAATTGAGTTATTGCTGTTGGAAAATCAGGAGAAATATTTGTGTCCCTTGCATATAACCTTTCTACCTTTAAGAACTTGTTATAGGCAGCAGGGGCTGTAGGGAAAGTCACGTATTTATCAACTGCATCAAGAGCAATATCGATTGAATACATGTCTTTAGAAGTAAAATCAGATGTTAAGAGAGCATTTTTAACTTTAAAAGTCGCAAAATTAGTCCAGAATCCACCAGTTGCCCTTATTTCAGCATTGTTCTGCATGATAATCATGTATCTTTGCTCACCAGTACCTACTCCTAAAATTCCTGGGAAAATTAGTAAAGCTTCCTTAGCGTCAGGGCCGTAAGTTATAACATCAGCTAAAGATTTTTGGGCAAATATAATCCCAGGTCTTAAATCGTTTTTATAGAAAGCAAAGTTAAAATTATATTTCTGAGCATCAACTTTATTTAGCTCCTTACCTGCTTCATCAAGTTTAAGAATTATTGGATCTAAGTTTTGCGCAACTTTAGGCATTACGCTAATCCATGTGGCAACAGCGTCAGCAAAGCCTACTTTTTTAACTTGCTGATCTTTAGATACTTTAATTCCCATTGCATCAGCAAACGGTTCTATTACAGATCTAACTTCCTTACCCGCATCAACAAGCTTAATCCCAGTATTAATAAAAATATCTATATCACCATAGAAATTTTTGATATAAGGAAAGTTTTTTAAATGACCAATCTTGCTATCCCTCTCAGATCTTAAATTATTTAAATCAGATTCTAGTTTTGCAAGATTTGCCTCATAAGCGACAAGATCTCTATCGTTAATTAAAGAAAAACTTGTTTGGTTTACAGTTTTTTGTAACTTTGTAACTGAATCTCTTAGACTTAAGATAGGGTTAATTACTATAAAAAATAATAGAACAAGAACAACAAGAACACCTCCAAAAATTGAAACTATTATTTTAGTAACTTTATTGAAATTTCCAGATGATCCAACTTTTCCCATATTTACTCCAATACCTTGAGTAATCCCAGAACTATTCAAATTAAATTTTTCTTTAATTTGCGCAGCTTTTGATTCTATTTTCTCAGCAAATCTATTTTTTAAATCTCCTAAGTTATTACTTCCACCAAATTTAATACTTTTTTCTTTATCCATAAAATTAGTAAGCTCCTTTTCCAAATATAACTACTAATGGGGTTTTCAATATAATAAATATATCATAAATTACAGAACGTCTTCTAGCGTAATCAGCGTCCATTTTTATTCTATCCACAAATCCTATACTTGATCTCCCACTTGTTTGCCAAACTCCAGTAAGTCCGGGCTTAGCTTCCTGCATTTGGATAATATCCTTTTTGGTATGGGGGTATTTTTGCGATTGCTCTTCAAGTTCAAATTTGAAGTAGGCTCTTGGCCCAACTAGGCTCATATCTCCAATTAAAATATTAAAAAATTGAGGTAACTCGTCTAAAGAGTATTTTCTCATAAACCTTCCTCCAAGAATCAACCTTGGGTCTGGATCGAGTTTAAAGTTATTATCTTTATATTTTTTGTATAGTTCTGGTTGAGACTCCAACCAAGACTGAGAATTTGGGATCATAGATCTAAATTTTAATAATTTGAATTCCTTGCCTTTATACCCAACCCTACCTTTTGTATCAGCTATGACGTAACCTCCAGGTGAAACTATCTTTATATATAGAGAAATTAAAGCCATAGGGATTGAGAATATTACTATCCCAACTAAAGATCCAATTATGTCAATTATTCTTTTAGTAGTGTCAAACATTGTATTTATAAGATTTTACACTCTTTTTAGCTTTTTTTCACCTTAACCTGAGTTAAAATAAGTTTTTCCAGGAATTTTATAAACTGAGCTGAGCTGAATTTTGACCCTGCTAATAGTAGTTCTTCCGGATTGTACAGCTTTTTATTATTAGAAATTATTGCTGTAGTAAGAGACGAAGCATCTTGAATTTCATACGCTTCACCAAGCTTGTCGTTTAAAATCTCGCGGGCGCCCCCTTTATTATAGTAAATTATAGGTGTACCCAGACACAAACTTTCAACAATAGTAATACCAAAATCTTCATTTTGAGGAAATACCAAGGCAAGTGCTCTAGAAATTATTTCCTTTTTCTCAATCTCAGACACGTACCCTTTAAACTCAATATTGTTATTTGAAATACCCTTTAATGTATGCAAATCCGGACCCGAACCAATAACTATTAATTTTAAATTTAAAAGATTAAAAGCTTTTATGACATAATCAATCCTTTTCCAAGCAACTAGCCTTGAAACTAAAACATAGTAGTCTCCCTTAGGACGGATCTGAAAACCAATATCAGCAAATGGGTATAAGACTAAAGATTTTTTACTATAAAACCTTTGAACTTTTTTCTTTATATTTTTAGAATTTGAGATGATTAAATCACTGTAGTTTTGAGTAACATCGTCAATTATTCTTTTATTTGAAAGCAAGCGTGAGATTAATTTAAATATAAATTGATTCTTCTTAAAGTATTCTGATGTACTCCAAAGCATTTTGGCCGGAGAGTTTATATAAGATATATGGAGCGTTTTTGGTTTAGTAATTACACTATGCCCAAATCTTGTAGATGATGAGAACACAACTGAGTAATTATCAAAGTTGAAATTTTGAAAAGCTAAATAAAAAAAATTAGGGATAAAAAATAATTTAGAGATTGAATAACAAAAAGGTATAAATCTTAAAAAACTTTCTTGATAGTTTAGATTATTAGTATGTAAAATCTTTTTCCATTGTGGAGATATGAGTGAGGAGAAAATCCTTACCTCAAACTCAGGATTAGCTTTTAGTTTTTTTGAAATCTCAAATATTAATTTTTCAGCTCCTCCAAATTGAATAAAATCATCGTGAACTATTGCAACTTTAAATTTTTTTGAAAAGGTCATAGTGTTGTTGGGCAGACAATTTCCAACTAAATTTATCTAACCTATTTTGAGATTTGGAAAGTTTATCCTTGTACGGAGCGTTTATGTTTTCTGCTAAACATTTTTTGATATCTTCAACATTAAGTGGGTTGAAATAAAAAGCATAATCGCCCGCAATCTCTGGAAAAGATGTGTTATTTGAACATATTACCCTAGCTTCGCATTTTATAGCTTCAATTATTTGAATTCCAAAACCCTCACTAATACTTGGGTATACAAAAGCTTGGCAGCCTGAATAAAGAGCTGAGATTTCCTCGTCAGTCAATTCACCTAAAAATTTAAGACTAGATAAATTTCTAGAATCCTTCATTAGCCTCTTATAGAAAAAATCTTCCTTGCCTCCTAAGACAAGTTCATACTTACTTTCAAGATTAAACAAAGTAAAAGCTAGTACCAGTCTTTCAAGATTTTTATGTGGGTAGGCATTACCTACATAAAATAAGTAAGGTTTCGTAATTTTAAATTTTTTTAAAACAGATTCAATTTCTGAAGATTCCTTTTTTTGTATTTTCTCAGGGACCCCATTATAAATAACTTCAACTTTATTTTCAGAAATATTAAAAGTTGAAACTATCTCTTTTTTTACAAACTCAGAGACTGTAATTATTTTTTCAGAGTTTCGGACTGCTCTTGAAAGCATGATTTTAAAGACCAGCCATTTTAAATAGTAAACTGGAAAAAAATAAGTTGAGGCTCTACCAGTCATTTCTTTCAACATGGTCAAATCGTGAATAGTAATTATAAATTTTTTAGAATAAAAAAAGGGCATATTTGGATGTGGTGAGTGATAGAGATCCAAATTGTAGGAGTTAATGATTTTAAGCATAGACGATTGCTCTGAAAAGGAATGCCACCTAATTGGGGCTGAAATTAAATGAAAGTTCGCGGGAAGTTCCAAATCTAAATCTTTAAAGTTAAAATAAAATAAATAATACTGGTTTTTAGTGTCTATTTTTGATAAATTTACAATTAAATTAAATATATACCTGCCAATACCGGATTCTTTGACCATTCTACAATCTATTCCAATTTTCTTAATATTTTCCATAAGTTGATTTTACCAAGTAAGATATAATAAACAAATGAAACAATCCACTAAAAATATTTCCCTAGTGTCTTTAACCAATTTTGCAAACCTAGGTTTAGGTGTCCTACTGTTTTTAGCTGTTGCTATAAAACTACCTAAAGAAGAATTTGGTATTTATAGCTTATTAACCTTACTTTTGGTTTCAACATCAAAAATTATAGATTTCGGCTCTAACTCATCATTTGTTTCTGAATACATCGGCAAAGGTAAGAGTTATTTAAATGAGCTAATTAATTTTAAAATAGTTGCGTTTATATTTACTTCCTTTTTGGGAATATTAATCCTTATCTTTTTAAATGAGATTAAAAATCTAACAATAATACTCTCATTTATTGCTGGCCTATTATTCTATGGTATCAACTATCTACTATTTGCGTTATTTCAAAAAGATGAAAAATTCGTTCTTGCATCTTTACTTAATTTTTTCCCTGCAGTAATTAAAGGAGTTTTTGGGTCGTTAATACTTACTAATCAATTTGTTATAAGTCTAGAATCTGCTTTTCAAATATTCTCAATGTCAATTGCGGCATCTTGTATACTTTTACCTCTTAAATTATCAGAGTTAAAAAACTTTAAACTTGATTTCAAAATTAAAAAATTTATTTCAAAATTCTTTTTGGCTGGAATAAGTCAAACAATTAACGAAAGCTGGAATACAATCTCAAATCAAATTTTAAGAATTGTTAGCACTTTAAGCGACTTGGGAACCTTTTCTTTGGCATCTAAACTTTCTAATGTATTCTCGGTCGTTTCATACTCAATCTATACAGTAATCCTAACCTCAAATGCAAAAAGAAAAAGAGACGACCTAAGTTATAACTTGAAAGAATCATTATTATTAGGTGTTTTTGTTTTAATTCTTGCTTCAATAGGCTCTTTAATATCCCCTTTCTTCTTTAATCTATTCTTTGGAAGTAAATTTAATGATTCCATTTTAATCTTCTCTATACTTTTATTTGGTCAAGCTTTTGCTTCAATTCACAAATTCCTAGATAATTATTTTTTTATTGAAGAAAAATCCAAAATATTATTTGCTTTTACTATTGGAAAGTTAATTCTGTTTGTCATTTTAAGTTATTTTTTAACTTTAAATTTTGGACTTACAGGACTTGCTGCTGCAGATTTAATCGCATCAATAACATTAACAGTTGTTACATTTCTTTATATTTTAAATAAGTCTCAAAGATAGTTAGTATTTTATTAATATGCCGTCAAAGATCCAAGAACATAATCCTTGTTTTCAGATATTATAGTCAACTCAGGAAAAGTATTTTTTAAAGATTTAAACCTACTTTGACTTGTAATAAAGGTATTGGTTACTATTATTCCGTTATTATCTTTTTTTAAATTAGTTAGGCTTTGTTTTAAAGGCGAAAAATCAGCCAACTCAAAAGGTTTTTCTGAGTAATAAAGGGCCACAGGGTAATCAGTTTTATCAAAATAAGTATATGCAACTTCGTTTTTAGGCAGCTCATTATTTTTAAGTATCAAAGTTACAATTCTTCCTGTCAGGTCTCCGGTGTAAACCATCCCCCTTTGAGTATAAAAATAATAGAAATTTCCGAATATAAATAGATAGAAAATTATAAATGTTGCAACCAAGGATTTTGATTTTTTATAAAATAATTCCTTGGATTCAGAAATAAAGTAACCACAAATAATGGCTAAGAAAGGATAAATTGGCATAATATACCACTTTAATTTTGAGGATGAGGTTGAAAAAAATATCATAACAACAAAGACAGCAATTAAAATAATAATTTTATCCTTGGAAAACTTCTCTTTGTACAGTTTAAAAATGAAGTAAGCAATTGAAGGAAGTAATACTAAATACCAAACTCTCATTGTGTTTCTTATTACAACAAAATAATAATACCAAGGACCACCTTTATCCTCGATTGCAGAAGTGTATCTCTTAAATAGATGGTAGCCAAAGTAAGAATTTATAAAGTCGCTGCCGTGTAAAAACCACATATAAATGTGCCAAGGTGCACAAACGGCTAAAGAAGAGAAAGTTATAATTGATAACTCTTTTATAGCTTCTTTAAAATTAGAATCCTTTTTGATGAAACTGAAAATATA
>Ga0247834_1002333_pt1 | contig 29038 bp, 32 predicted proteins | sample LaCruzMarch2015__8_FD_187118 | JGI IMG/M metagenome (GOLD analysis project Ga0247834, IMG submission 187118) | Freshwater microbial communities from meromictic Lake La Cruz, Castile-La Mancha, Spain - LaCruzMarch2015_12m | ecosystem: Environmental > Aquatic > Freshwater > Lake | place: Spain... | reverse complement strand
GATTAAATGCAAAGATTGCCTTACCAGAATTTAATGACCCAGTAAAGGACATCTCTGCAACATAATCACCATTTCCAACATAAAATAAATCTTGATTTGCATTTTGTGGTGATACTGATACTTCTCTTAAACTATCACCAATAATACTTACTTGTTCTGGAATAATAACTGGGTTATTTTCTATATAAGTTCCAGCACTAACTTTAATAACAGTTCCTGTTGTTGATTCTGTGAGTGCTGCTCCAATGGTTGCTTTTGCGTCTCCAAGTTTTTTTCCTGTATTGGTATCGTTTCCATCTTTTGTGACATAAAGAATATTTGTAACTGTTGCACCGGCACCAATTCTTACAATATCGGTACCTATTCCAGTTCTTTCTCTTCTGGAATAAAGTTCTGCATCATAAGTATTAAGACCAAGTTCCCCCAAAGGTAAATCATTTACAGTTGGTTTCTTCCCAGGAACAGAAGATCTTTTAAGTTTTATTATAGGTGTTGCCATATGGCTTTATGTCGGTATTTACCAGAGACAAGACTTATATAAGTCCTGTTTTATTTATAACATCCAGTTTTAATTGAGTTATTCAGATTCTAAAATGTTTAATTGTGTTATTTGTGTAGGAATAATACCTTGTTGTATTGATTGAATATACAGTTGTTGATTTTCTTGATTTCCTTGATTTCCTTTGGATATACTTTTAGTTATTTATGAAGTTCTCATAATGAATGCCAGAGCATAGTATGGTGGTCTGTTTTCGTGGAATTTGCTGCCGCCTACTGAAGAAGTTCCGCGTGAAGATGTATTCTCATGGCTATTTCCTCCGCCACCTGGATCTGAAATACTTCCCGGAAAAGTACAAATATTAGAAACCGTGTGACTATGAGAAGCAAGTTCGTCAATAGTAAGTTGGTGTGCAGTCTTACCACCAGTATTACCAGGAGTATAGTTTGCACTTAAAGCTCCAGTAGTAATACTAAATCCAGGACCAGCAGTAGAAGTAATACCAGTTCCACCACCACTATGAGCACCAATAACAAACTTATTTCTTAAGTCTGGAGTATTATTTGAACCATCACAAAGTGCCCAACCTGTTGGAATATTTACAATCGTTCCAGACCACATAATAATTCCACCAACTGGAATTGTTCCGTTTCCACTAATTGTTGATGGTGCAGTGACTATTAAATTACCAGTAAGTGTAGTGGCACCAGTAACTCCCAGAGAGTTTCCAATACTTATATTCGAGGAAGATAATGTATTTGTAGTGGCATTAAATGTTAAATCACTATCAGTTGCTGAAGTAGTCATTGTACCAGTTGTCTGACTTGTAACAACTACTCTCTGAGATCCAGAAGCAGCACTTAAAGTCGAACCGGTATTAGTTAGATTAGTACCATCACCATAGAATGAAGTCGCACTGACAATTCCAGTAGAAGGAAATAAACTAATTGCGGCACCAACTTTAACAATACCATTAAAGGTTGAGACACCAGAAACATTAAGTTGTTTAGAAAATAATGTAGTCCCAGTAACTGTAGTAATACCGGCAAAAGTACCAACACCACTTACCGATAATCCTGCACCAACGTTAAGACTTTGTGCAAAAGTACCAACACCACTTACCGATAATCCTGCACCAACGTTAAGACTTTGTGCAAAAGTACCAACACCACTTACCGATAATCCAGCACCAACGTTAAGACTTTTCTTAATTCCAACACCACCAGCAACAGTTACAATACCTGTTACTGGAGTAGTTGAATCTGTTGTACCTGTAAAAGAAACGATTCCTGTTATAAAAGTATCTACAAAAGAAATTGAGGCAAATGTAGCACCATTTACAAAATCAACATTTCCAATCACACGAAGAGCATCAAAAACTCCACCACCACGAACATCTAAGAGTGCAGAAGTAATTCCAGATGCAGGAAGTCCTCTTACAGGGCCAGAAGTATTAATACCAATTCGATCTGGTGTTATGAATGTTTCTGTAGCAGATCTACTTATTAGTCCAAACTTTTTCCAATCGTTTGCAGAATTACCAGTGTTTATCCATCCAGCATATTGTCCAGATGTAGCGTGACCATTGAAGAAAATATCACCTTGAGCATCTGGAGAGCTTGAAGGTACATTGTCTCCACCATAAGACACGGATCTTGGTTGAGATAAGGAACCTTTCAACTTAAATTTAATTCCTTCTATCCCATCACTTGAAGTTGAAGTAATTTTTTTAATGAAATTTACAGGACCTTTAAATTCACTAATTACTCTTCCACTATTTCCACCTTGAACATTTAAACTATTTTTGATGGTAACATCATCAAAATTTACAGATAAAGAAGAAATTTGTTCTCCTAAGAAATTTTGAATAGGAGCGTTTAAAGTTTCTTCTTCTCCATTTGTAGAACTAATTCTTTTATTTCCAATATAAAAATCACCATTATCATTCATACCAGTATAAGCAACAGATCCACCGTCAGATTGCTTTCCTTGGCTTAGAAGTTGATTTTTAATAGTTAGAACTCTAGACTGTCTTTGTGGTAATCCAACAGAATAATTACCATGTCCAAATCCAAGATATTCAAATGTATGTCCAGATGCACGAACAGTAGAATATCTTCTTAATTCAGTTGCAATTGGTTTAACTTCTCTTGCAACTGCTGTATTTTCATGAGATTCTGCTTTAGTTCCAAGAACACCACGCAGAACATTTGCAACTCCAGTAGAAGCATTTAATTCGCTACTAATTCTTACAATTTCATTATCAATTTGTAAATAGTCACCAGTAGAAATTCCAGTCAGAGAAGTAAGTTTAATTGTAGTTGCAGTTCCTGTTTGAGATCCTCCAAGAGTTGTAGATAAACCAGCATAGAATGGAGTTAATCTACCTGCAATTTTTTCCGACTTATCTTCAAATTCAGATTTCTGTGAAGCAAAGGACTGTTTAAGTACAAATACTCCACTATTAGTAGTAAATGCAGGATTGCTAGTACCAGCACCAATGTCAAATGAGAATGTATTTAATCCAACTCTTTCTCTAACGACATATGTTCCATTGTAGATTGTCTGTGCGGCCCCTACAATTTTAAATTTATTACCAAGTATTAATCCATGTGCAGATTGAGTAGTAACAGTAACTATTCCAACACTACTATTACCATAACCAATTGTGCTTACACCTACTGATCTATCTGATACAAATAGTAATCCTTCGTATCCATTTACCGAAGTAAAGATACCCGCATTAATTGCAGTGTTTGCACCACCTTTAATTTCATATGTAACACTTCTTGTGCTATTAATCCCAGTAATTCGATATACACCATTATATCCACTATTAAATCTATTAGCAGTTGTACCTACTCCAACTACTTCTATAACATTACCAATGTTACTATTGATTGCAGTTACAGAAACAATTGCGTTACCACCAGCACCAACTCGCATAGTATTACCTACGCCATAAGCAGATCCACCATCAATAATTTCAACTGCAGTAACTGCACCAATAGCACTTACTCTAATCTTAGCAGTAGCACCATCACCAGTAATACCAGTTCCCACCAGAGGAACATTATAAAGGAAAGTCGCAATTCCTGCTCCATATCCAGTCCCAGCAGCAGTTATTGAAAGTGTAGTGATTGTGTTTAAATTATGCTCTATATTAGTGAAAACCGTTGTAATCCCACTCGAATTTGAAATTGCATTTGTAATTCCAAATCCAATTCGGTTATCCTTATAATAATTTACAGAACTTTCTTTTGTAATACTATCTCTAGAATCATTTACAATAACTTCACCAATATTATAAGGAATTACAAAACTTCTAGCAATTGTAGGATCTGAATTATAATTGTCCCGATCTATAGTAGGATATAAGTTTCCTAAGTTTTGATGTAGTTTTTCATTGTTAAATGTACCATCAGATGTTGATGGAGATACACTTCCATCTAAACAAATTAAATGATATATTCCGTCCCTTTCACCGGAAATATATTGTTGTATAGTATCAACACTACTAATCAAGTAAGTATTTCGATATTGATTACGAGCAACTGTTGGAAGATTTACATCCCTTGACGAAATTTCATTACCAAATGCACCAAGAGTTGTTTTTGCTGTAGTAACTTTAAAGGTTTTAGTAGTAGGAACACTTGTAATCGTATAAGTCTCATTATAACCAGATTGTCCCACACCTGTAGGATTATCGGTACTTATTACTTTATTGACAACTACAGCGTCAGATACATTAAATCCATGTGGTTTTTCTGTGGTAAAGGTAATAATATTCGATCCATAAACTGCATTTGCAATAATCTTTACATTTCTCTGTTTTGTTACGTCTCCAACTGCACCATATTCTAAAGCACTTGATACTCCAACAGTTGAAGTTTCTTGGAGGATATAACTTACACTAGGTTCTTTTGCATTTGCAAATTCTTTTGGTATTACATATCTAAGTCTATAAATTCTATCATTTAATAATCTGTTATCGGGTTTTCTTAATATGAAACCTAAACTACTCTGGTCTCCTAATGAAGATCGATTATCAATGAATGATTGATTAATTTTGTTTTGAAGTGTTGTTCCAGATCCTACAATATACCAATTTGAATTTGTAGTATCAAATTGAATTGGGTGACCAAGATCACTTGGTTTTTTATCAGTTACTCTACTTTCAATACTAAGAATACCACCAACAGTATTGGTGATTGTAACTGGGAATGGTGTTCCTACAGTTGCATCGTTAAACGTTGCTGCAAGTTTAATTGTATTTGCAGTTAGACTGCCATCAAATGTATTTGTAATTACAAAATATAATCCATTATTTACCAGTTCATCTGGTACATATCCATCATCTGATAGTATTCTAACACTTTCTCCATTAAAGAAGTTGTGATTTGAGGTGAGAGTTAAAATATTTGAACTAATATCATTTGCATTATTAGTTCTAGAAACAGTAAAAACTTTTCTTGCTGAAGGTCCATCTCCAGTACCAGGAATTGGCATTAAAATTGGAGTTGTAACTGTAACATCGTTTATTTCAACATTAAATGTATCAGAATTTTTTGATCCAATACGAAATCCATTCACATTCTCATTAGGAGGAACATCAACGTCATTAAATCCAAAAATATATAATTTAGATGTTGTTGCCCCACCAACAGGATTAGTTGTTAATCCAACATTTAAACTAAAACAAGAAACTGCAGTATCTTCTGGAGTTTCATCTCTTGGTGGTATTACGTGTGTTATGTATCCAGTATTATCTCTAGAGAAAGCATCTGATCTAAATCCTTTAGATATTAAAGATTTTGCTCCAAAATTGGAGTTTGAGTTAGTAAGTCCTAAATCACCACCGCTTTCAGTTATAAATTGATTTGCAAATCCAATCGCAAATACAGAAACTGCTTGAATATATGAGTTATTAGATACCTTTATGTGAAAGTTTTCATAATCTGCTGCATAAACTGCGTTTGTATTTAAGTGTAAAGGTTTTAAAGATGGATCACTAATCTGAGATTCAGTTTTATAAGAACCTGTTGATTTATCATAAAGAACAAATGCATTATCATCTTTCTGCAATCCAATTCCAGTATATTGTGCAATAACTACAGATTTAAATCCAGATACTTTTGATCCATCAGCATGAAGACCACACATTCCATATGTGCTTCTCAATGAAGTATTAAAAATATAAGGAGATGCTCCAGAAACTGTATCAATTTCAAGAACAACCTTAGCAGATCCTGTTAGTGATGGTCCATTATTTGCGGGGTCTGCAGTTAATTTATATGAGAATCTTCTTTCACTAGTAACACCAGCAACTACAAAAGAACCATTGTAAAGATTGGAAGAAATACCGGCAATATTAATCGGATCATCTACAATTACTCCATGTGCAGTTGTTGTATCAATTGTTGCAAGAGTTCCTATAGAAGTGACACTACTGATTCCAATATCTGTGGGACTTACAGCACCAACAATTCTAAATTCTGGATTTATAACTTCTAAATCTGCAGTTGTTGGATAATCTGCAATTGCTCGACCAGAACTTTCCCCATAAGCTTTTTGAACTTTAATGTAATACATTTGAAGTTCAGAAAATGCCGATGTTGTAGAACCAATACTTACCCTACTTAAAGGATTTACCCCATCAGCATATTCAAATACTGTAAGTTTGTGGTGTGAAAAAGATGGTGTAACTAAATCAGTTTTATAGTTTTTATAAACAGTACCATTAGGATCACCATCAAAAACAGTAAATTCTCTAAAATAACATCCACCAGTAATTCTAAAAATGGATGATCTGACAATTAAATCATTCTCAGGATCAGGAACAAATAATGGGCGAATTTTAGTTTTACGAAGGTCTAAACCAATAATAGAAGTACCACGAGGTAGTATTACTCCACCGCTACTTGAATTATATTTGTAAAGATCATTTGTTGGGCTAAAAATATCAAAATTTGAAGATGAAGAAAGTTCATTTAAAGATGCTGAAACATAAGCAGGTGTTGTTGCTGGTGAAAGATTTGGGTCTAATTCTAAAAATGAATTACCAGCATTTGTTACAACATAACCGGGTCTGTTATCAATAAAATTAACGCCAGGGTATACTAAAATAGTAGTTCTATCAAATCTATCGTTATTTAATCCAATGTTATATGAAAATCTTGCTGCTTCTAAAAGTGCCCTTTGAATTGTTTTAAAAGGTCTTGTTAATGAGTTTCCTTGATTTTCAATCGAATCTGTTGCGTCAAGATCACTAGGATTGACATATAAAATATTACCGTCAGTATTCCTAAGAAAATTCTCTAAACGACTTAAAGGCATCGTAATCCCATGTACTTCTTCTTACTTTTATTTATAATCTAGTTTTTGCACATCAATTGAAGACATATTTAGGTATAAGGATCATAAATTGGATTATTCAAAGTTGTTATTGCAATACTAACTTTAATATTTTCTTCTGTCAATATTCTTATACTATATTTGTCCCCATATCTTCTTAATTGATAGTCAACTCTTTCCCCCTTAATTATATTAATGGGATTTATTAACACACTAAGTTCATTCCTTAACACTGTAATTTGACTTTCTTTTGCTGCAATGGAAGATGCATAACTAACACAGTTTGCTGGAATACAAGGAAAACCATAACAAATTCCTATATTTGCAAATGAAGTTCCAATCCCAGTGGTTGCATCATTTTGAGTATAAGTTAAAAATGTTCCATATCCAATATTTCCATTTGACAAAGTACTAATTGTTATGTCAAATGGATCTTCACCATCATAATTATCTGAACTTATATTATAACTTAAAGTTCTAACAATATCTTGGCGAATTGTAGATAATCCCACTGTGGTTCCACATCCAGCTGCATTAGCATTAGAATTAAGAATTACAATTTCACCTTTAATTGTATTAATATCAGACACTAAAGACAAAATTTCTGAATCAAATCCTATGCAAGATGGTTCAAAATAATCAATAATTTCTTCAATTTCAATTAATGATTCTTGAAGAGATTCAATTGCAGATTTATTTGAAGAAACAGTATCCGATAATAAATTTAATAGGTTACTTTTTTGAGGTTCAGTTGCCATTTATTTCTCCTTTATAATTTTTTTCAATTCTTCAATTTGGTTTTGCTGTTCTTTTATTGCTTCTATAAGTAATGCAGTTAAATGTTGATAAGAAACTCCTTTATATCCATCAGAATTAGTTGAAACAAGTTCTGGTACAATAGTTTCAATTTGTTGAGCAATTACTCCCACTTGATGTTTTCCCAAATATCCATAATCCTTTTCGTTTATAAAATCAAATTCAACACCGTTAAGAGATATTACCTTATTCAATGCATTTTGAATTGGTTTTATATTAGTTTTAAGTTTTTCGTCAGATGCTGGTAAAGTATCTGCTCTATTAATTCTCGCAGCAACATTTCCACATCCAGAAAGAACTAAAATTTTATTAATTTTAACATTTTTATTGAATGTGCTATCTTTATTAAATTTAGATATTCCATTTACTTTTAATATTTTATTTTGAATATCAAATAAAGGACCTTTACTTACTGTTTTAACTTTAGATTCAATCTCAGTTAATTTATCACAAAAAATAGATATAAAATCACCAGCTTCAATTTTATGAGCATTTGCGTTGACTCTAATTCCTACTCCATTGTATCTATTTGCAAATCCTGGTTCAGGATTTCCTCGGTTACTAATTGTAATGGCGTCTGCTAAAGGTCCAAAAAATTCTCCACTTTTACTTAATGGATTATTTTCAACTTCTTCGCTAGCAGGAAGTATGCTTATCATTGATGTGGTATATTTTTCAAAAACATATCCATCAAACTTTCCACCAATAATCAATGGGCCATTGATTGCAGCAATTCCAGGTAAATCTGGAGAAGGTCCAGGAATTCTATGTGTTGGATCTGTAGGACCAACAAATAAAGATTGTTCTGCAGATATTTTAGGAAAATTTGACATGATTAAGAAAGTTGTAAATCTGAAAGACCTTTAATTTGATCACTAGCAGCAGTAATTGTTCCAGCAGCAGCATCAATTGAAGTTCCAGAAGTTGCAAATTGTGCTACAGTATTCAAAAATTGTGTATTTATATCTATCGCTAAAGATGAATCGATTACCATACTTATACATTTAAATTTTATTGTATCTTTTGAATTTATTTGAACTTCATTTTTTGCCTTAATAATAATATTTCCATGAGGATCTCCCCCAATTGCACTAATATGAATATTTCTTGCTTCTAAATGAATTGTTCCATTTGGTGCTTCTATTTTAATGTCTCCATTTTTTGCATGAATCCATTTTGCGAGATTAAGTGGATTATCCCCATCATTATTTGATGGCATATTATTACCAACAGATTCATATGACGTTTTATCACAAACAACTACATGATCACCGTCTTCAAAAAAACCAAACCCTTGACCTTTGTTTGTAAAAACCCCATAATCAGTTTTACCATGAACTGGAATAGAAGTTCCAGAAACTATTCTACAATAGTCATTTATTTCCACATTCGGTTCTTTCTTTTGATTACTCATTTTTGCACACAATCAATGACTTGAATAATTTTAGTAGGATCAATCTGAATATCTTTAATTTTGCCAAATTTAATTACTGGAACTAAAATAGCACCTACTCCAGTAGAAGTATTTATTGTTAGATCAGGAATTCTTGTTCCTGTTGGACTTGGTAATTTAATTAAATCCAACCCTATAATAATCCCATTTGGACCTGTAACAACTTGCCACTGACCATTACCAGATTCAACAATATCACTGGAATTATACCCAATTCCTCCATTATCAATATGAATGATTTCAATTTCTGGAACTAGATCCTCGGTAATTAGATTTGGTTGTGGAATTGGGAGTTCTCCGGGAACTACAACAACAATGGTGTTTAAATAACCAGATCCGGGGTTGATTATGGGAACTGCAACAACTACTCCTCTTTCTATAATTGCAGGACCAAATACAGATCCAGATCCATTATTACAAGAATCTTTCAAACTTACGATAGGAGGTTCTTTATATCCAGATCCACCATTAAGAATATCAAATCCAAGAACTTGTCCAAGATCATTAATAACTGCATTTGCAACTGCTCCAAATCCACCACCACCAAGGAATTGAACAGTTGGAGGACCACATTTAAAAATATTAGAACATTCAGGAGAGTTTTCAAAAACATTACTGAAAGATGGAATTGAAGAAGTTGTTGGACCATTATTCATACAGAATTTATCATTGTTTGATTTACAAGCAGATTCTTCGCAATTTAAAAGTGATTTAATAACATTTGCAATTCCTAATACACTATTAATAATTCCATTTACAGAACCTAAACTTCCACCCAAAAAAGAATTAATCGCAGAAATTGCTGGATTAATTAAGTTAGAAATAACTCCAAATATTGTGTCAAAGATTTTATTAATAAATTTATCAATATTGCATGTTAAGTTTGCAAATAATTGATCTAAAGAATTTGTAACAATTTTCAAAACTAAATCAAACAAGGATTTGATAATTTTTTTAAACAAGCAATATAATGCGCTGATTAAAGTTCTAAGTTTTTTGCCAGCCTCCGCCTGTTTATTTTTTGGAAATAAATTATCAAGCATTTCATTTATTTTTTTTGAAATTTCTTTATATAATTTATTTTGACCATCTTTAATTAATCCGGAAATAGTTTCACTAATTTTTGTTGCAAGAGTTTTTATTTTGTTATCTAAATCTATAATTTGACCACTAACATAGTTTACAAATTTACCTTGATATTCTTGAACTTTTAATAGTGTTTTTTGAAGTTCAGTTATTTGGTGTGTCATTCTACTAATTTCGTCCTGCTCACACTTTTCCACAGGAATTGTGCAATCATTACTTTTTTGAGAAAATACACAAGCTGCTCGACTTGTGTCTTTCACTTCTCCAGTTTTACTTCCAACTACAGTTGTTTCTAAACCTGGTTTTTGTGCTTCTGAAGAAGTGATTGGAGTTTCAACTTTAGTTACAACATTTTTACCACCTTTAGGATCTGGACATTTAGTATTTTGTAACTGTGGATTATCTACTCGTGTAGGTTCAAATGGTTTATAACCAGAACTTTTAGAATTTTTAATTTTACTTGGGTCAGTTTTAGAAACAACCCCAGAATGCTTATAAAATGATCCTATAATAACTGGTTGTTGCCCATCATCACCATCAAGATAAAATCCAATTACAGTTTCACCACCTTTATATTGATGAGACTTTCCATTTCCTAGAGTACCATTTGGTTCTCCTGCAGGAATCATTACATGAGCCCATGGAAGATTCTTATCTTCAAGTTGATTCCCCTCACCAGTATGGTTTCCCATAATTCGAACTTTTACTCTATTATAGTAGAGAGGATCTCCAGATTCATTTGCTTGGATTTGAACTTCATCTGCAGTACTAGATTTTAAATCTGTGATTTGACCAATCCACCACGAAAATCCATCTCTCCCTAAAAAGTTTGCTTTGTTTAATTGTAATCTAATATCTGTGGAAGATTGATCAAGAAGTGACATGGTTAATCCTCGTAAATCCTACATTGTATTGCACCTGGATTTTCATCACAAAATAATTCCAAGTTAGTTGGATCATGATCATCATGTGGATGACGCTCTTGATATTTTTTTAACGCCAATAGTTCTTCTTCATAATGTCTACGACTTTGAGAGTTGATCATGGGATCATTTAATTTTTCAGTATCTTCTTCAATGTGTGTTTGAATATTTTTCATTTTAGGTAGTTATGAATTCGTAGGAATCTTTAATCAGAGATAAACTGGTAAATGCTTTTCGATTTGGATCGAATCTATGACATAATGATGCTATAACATATTTACCACTTGCAGTGGATTCCATATCTTTATTTTTACTTGATGATGGTCTAGGTATTTCACATTCAATCAATTGTCCTGCTCTCAAATCAGTATTGCATGGTATGATAATATTTAATACTTGTGAGTATAATAAACTATACCTTACAGCAGACTCCGCTTGATATTTAGGCAAATCTTGAGGATTGTCAAATTTATTTGCTGCAGTTAATACTCCCGGATCTAATAATTTTAATGAATATCTAGAAGTAGTATTTTCTAATTTATCAGGTAATTTTGGTGAAGATAAATCTCCAGCAGTATTTTTAGTTTCAGTACCATATTTTTCTTTAAGATTAAATTTAATTGGAGTAAATTCTTGAGTGAATGCATTATAAAACAAAGATTCATTAGAATACATTCCACTTCTCAATGATGTCATAATATCATTATTTTTTTGTATAGACGAACTCAGAATTTTAAAATTATTTTTTTCATTCCCAGGGTTTTCTCTGTTTTCTTTTTGTGAATATATTTGTTTATATTCTCCACCACCACCAGTCAACAGATTATTTGCACTTAAAAAATTGTACCCATCTTGAGTTTCATAAAAGAAAAATCCTGGTGTTCCTTTATTTTCGGGTACAGATTTTGGACATAACCAAATTATGGTTTCAAAAGGTCTTTTGGTAGTAGAAACAAAATTATATTGATTAAAAGTTTTATCTGACTTAATATTTTTATTTGTTTTTAAAGATTGAATGATTTCTTTCACAATATCACTAATTTTTTGATTGAATTTTTTAACTATTCTTGTAGTCTCATTTACTACAGATTCTTTTGATACCAACTCCAAAACATATAATCCCTGACGACCAGTTTTATCACCAGATATATTTCTAATTACCATATTTTCAATATTTAAATTTTCAAAATCTGGGACAATTATATCAAAAGATACAGTTTCCCCCCCAACCAATTTAACTTCTTCAGAACCGTTTTGAGTTACAATTTCTGTAGCAGAAAATAACACCTTAGCAGTAATTGTTGGGGAAAGAATATCCTCATAATAATCCAAACCAATAATTCCTGGTTTAAGATTAATACTTTTTAATTCCGAATTAGGATTTACTGGGGTTACAATAAATTCTTGAATAGCGTATTTATTTTCTGCCATTTAATTATACTGTAGCAAAGAAAAGTTGTTCTCTAGTCAGAGAAGTATTATTAGTATTTAACATACCAGGAGATGAACTATTTGCAACTTGAGTTGTTTGTGATTGTGGTTTTTGTTGTGCTTGTGCTTGTGCTTGTAGTTTAGGTGTTGATGTTGGTGTTATTGGCTTGGGTTTGGGTTTTGGAGGTTGCACTGTACTTTGTCCACCACCACGAAGAGAATTAGCAAACCAAATGAGAATAGAATTACTAGCAGTAAATCCAATTCCATTAACATGAAGTGAAATATGTGCATAAGGTTTGTTTGACCCATCACCCCTAACACTTCGACCAGAAGCACCTTGATAACCGATTAACGTTCCCTTTGGTATTAATTGATATTCTTTAGTTCCTACATATCCCATATTAGATAAGTGCCCCATCAATACTTCATAATTTTTTCCATCTTTCATAAATCTGTAGGAAGCATAATAACCAAATCCATTTCCAGAAGGTCCCCTAACATCTGCTGTTCCTTGCAATCCAACAGAAGGATTTCCATCTGTACCTTTACTCACATATGTTAAATCTACAGGGGCATAAATGGGTGCTCCAATTCCTCCTGGAAGGTGCATGTTTAATCCAGTCTGTTGACCATCAGTATCTCCAGTTGGCCCAACATAAAAATCACTCTCTGCGTATTTTCCATTATCAGATCCACCTGTTGGAGGCATAAATTCTCCAACAGTTGCAGTAACAGCAACTGTTGCTGCAGTTGCTATTTGTTCAAAGATATTAGGTTTTTCTTTTTTAGGGGTAATTGGTTCTGCTTTTGGTTGTGTTAATGGTGGTTCTTCTCCTTTTGCTGTTAGATTAATATCTTCACTCTCTTTATTCGCAGCAAATTGATCTTTAATATAATCAAGATCATTATCATATGCAAGACGACTTCTACTTTTTATTAAACTAATTGACTCTAAATGATTTTCTCTATCATCAGATTGAAGAGATGATATGAAACTATTAAATCTTGAATTGAACTGTTCTATCTCGTTTGACAAATCTAGAGCAGTATCAGTATTCACTTGAATTAGTGTTTTTGCCATACTACACTATATTTAATTCCTTTAAAGCATATGCAGTATACAAATTATCTGGATTTGTTGATGAGAATCCTGGCACATTACCTACAGTTTCCTCATCCCCGTATGATCCACCGGAGGATCTTGGTGGGGGGGACTGAGATATCATAATCGGTGGTAGTTGAGAACCAGTTGTGGTTGGAGTTACTTCTGCTGGTTTCATTCCACTTGAAGCAACAGCAACAGAAGACGAGTTTGAAGAAATTTTTTCCATTGGATCTGTATCTGCAGGTGCTACTGCTACAGTTGAGGATGCTGGTTTTGAAGTTGAAGTTGATGATGAAGTTGCTGCTGCTGGTTTTGCAGTTACAGTACCTGCTTTTTTATGCGTCTGTGCTTCTTTTAAAAATGGTAAATATGTTTTTTCATTGTAGACACTCCATGGTTGGAAATTAGATCCCCCTGAAAGTTTAAATGCTGCTCTTGCATTTGTTACTGGATCATACAAATCTTTATATGAAGATAATCCAAATTGTTTTTTTCTTTCTGGACCCATTTCACCAATCATATTAATTTGCCACAACCCATAAGATAGATCACCAGTTTTTGGATTGTCATTCAATATACTTGAGTTTCCACCAGATTCTCCCATTGCAACAGCAGCAGCAATTGAAGCATTTTTTTCATTAAATCCAACACTTAATGCCAGTTCTTTTAATTGCCCCACAGTAAATTTTTTTCCTGAAGGTGGTTTGTAATTTGGATCCACTTCTCCAGATTCATCATCACCACCAAACATACTACCAACACCAAGACCAGCAGCAGCGGCACCAAGAAATTTCTTTATATCAAATCCTTCTTTCGCTGTCTCTTCTGCTGTCTCTTCTTCCCCAGCAATAGTTTGTGTTGGTTTTACTAAAGATGATCCAACTCTTTGTGTACTTAACCTAGTTTCGTTTTGTTTTTGTAAATCCTCAGCAAGACGATTCTCCTTTTCTTTATTTTTTCTATCAGTTTCTAAACTTTTGATTAAATTTGTATAAGATGTTGAAATTGAATCAATATCAAATCTCAATCCACTAAGAACTCTTTGAAATCTAGAATCCGAAGTAGATCTTTCTACAATTTCCCTTTCACGAATTTTTTCTACAGATTTTATTTTTGCATTACTATTATTTTTATCTTCAACACTTGTAGCAACAACATCAAGTAAAGATGCTAACTCAGGAGCAGCAATAAATGATGGTTTAATTTTTTTAGTTTCATTTTTATTAACTCTCACATCAGCAGATGATAAAGTTTTTCCACCAAAAAATTTCGAAATGTCAATGACATTTAGTTTTTCTTGTTCTTGCTGCTGAACCTCAGCCATTTTGTTTCTTCTCTTCCAATTCCTCTATGTGTTGTTTCAAAAGTTCGAGATAGATTTCTCTTTCCCAAGGAATCATATTTTCTATTTCAGTCAAAGAATATTTATGGTGTTGCATCAAGGCAAAATTAACTCTGAAGTAGGTCTCCAGATCCTCCTTTGCCAGGGCTAGGCGAAAAAATCAGATAACCCTTCTAAAACAAGAGTATTTTCGACCTTAGTTTCAGGATTAACTACTTTAAGTTCATGACTTAATTTTGGCATAGTCTTGAAGAATTTTTCAATCTTCTTATAATCCTTTGGACTTAGAGTATCAATCCAACTCATAATTTCTTTTTCAGTACAATCAGATCCCACCCAACAATCATCTTTATTATAAACCATGTCTATACACATGGCAATTAATTTAGATGATTTCTCTAGGTTTTCAGATGACTTGGATGTTAAATCAAAATTGTTATTGATGAACTGTTCTAAAGATGGGTATTTAAGTTTAATTGTATATCCATCTTGGATTTCAATTTTATTAGTATGACCATCTTCTCGATTAACTTTAATCTCATCAACGTAAATAGTTACAGGTACTTGAGTAACACCATCATCTCCACATGTAATTATAAGGTTAATTGATTCCCCAATTGCCTTTGCTCGAATATTTAAGAACAAATATTCAATATCAAAAATTGGTAATTCCTGAACTTTGATATCTTTCGTTAAAACACAATCTGAAATAACTTGTTTAACCGCAGATGTAATTTGTCCAACATCTTTTGATTCTAAAGCAATAATCAGTATTTTTTCTTCTTTCACTAAAAATGGTCTAAACTTAATCTTCTTTTCGTTGGAGGGAAGAATAAGTTCATAAGTTGGAGTCGCAATTGTAGGTAATGGCATGTAAAATCAATTTCAATAATACTATTTATTATAGTATTCTAGTAAAGTCGGATAATACTATATTTGAATTAATTCCAAAATTTAATCCAGTTGAACCTGATATTCCATTCGAAAATTGTAAAGAAGATTCTCCACTATTTGGACTAGTTCTTTCCGTAACAAATCCTGCTGGAGTTCTTCTTGTGATATATCTCATGTACTCAAAAACAACAGTATATTTTAATACTTGAGACCCTTGATATGATACGGGGGATGCGATAAGATCTGATGGATACGCTTGAATAAATTCATATGTTAAATAAGATGAATTAGCAACAGATGCTGATGATACTGCTTCTAAATCCTTTTCAAATTTTGTCACAAGAATATGTTGACAATAATCATTTGGATATTTGAATTTATAAATGGAAGAATTTTCAAAAGAATTACTATCATTTTGTTCTCTTCTAGTAGATTCAATAATATCCCCATCATATGAAAGAGGGTTCATAAAATTACACCAACCTTCAAAAAATCTAATTATAGCATGATCCTTATCCACATAAAAAGTTAATGATAATTGAGGAAATGCTCTTAAAATAGGATAACTTTCCCGAATACCTTGTCTATTTCCTAAAACTTCAGTTTTTTTAAATGCAGGTCCTGGTAAAAGTGCATCGGAACATAACAATTCAATCTTTTCCATTCCATCCAGACCATCAGTTTCTTGAGCATCAAAAATACCAGTTCCACTCAACCAAGTACGTAATCCACCATTAATCGGAAATGTCACATTAAAAAATGTGGTTGTAGATACTTTAGAAAAAGTATTCCTTACACTTTCTATTGTGCGGGTTAATCTTTTTGGATCTGGTTCTGTAAAGAAGGGCATCTAACAATAAATAGGTAATACAACCATAATATGTATATGATTTATGAGGCAATACTATCAAGGAAAGTATAAGGTAAAGAACTATCAAAAGTACAAAGGTGATCCCACAAACGTCATTTATCGCTCTTCTTGGGAATTGAAATTTTTAAAATATTGCGACGATAATGATAATGTTTTAGAATTTGGTAGTGAAGAAATAATTGTTCCTTATATGTCTCCACTTGATGGAAAAATTCATAGATATTTTCCAGATTTTTATATAAAAGTTAAAGAAAAAACCGGAGACATAAAAAAATATTTAATTGAAATTAAACCCAAAAAACAAGTTATAGGTCCAACAGCAACTCCTAAAAGAAAAACTAAAAGTTGGGTAAATGAAGTTAAGGAATATGCTAAAAATCAAGCAAAATGGAAAGCAGCAGAAGAATATTGTGCGAATAGATTACTTGAATTTAAAATACTCACAGAGGAAGACCTAGGAATATGAAAGATGCACTTAAGGCTTCTGATGAAATACTAGCAAAAAAATTTAAAGAATTTGGGGGTAGATTTGTTTCACAAGAATGGTATAGAAATGCCATGTTTGAGGCTTTGAATAATCAACCACAAGAAGACACGACAGATTTAATAGACAGTTTTGGTTTACAAGTTGGAAAATTTTATTTCTTTTCATATTCAGCAAAATTTCCAAATAGATACCCATATTGGGATAGATATCCATTCGCACAAATATTAGAAGTTAAAAGTGATGGAAGTGTTTTAGGTGCTAATACTCATTATTTAAATCCGTCATATCGTCAAAGTATTGTTAAAAGTTGGTTAATTAGTTCAAATACTGTACCAGATGTTTGTTTACATAGTTATATTAGGACTGGTATGAGTAATGTGGTAAGAGTACCCGATAATGACATAGTTGGATTGTCGGGTAAAGAATTTATTGTCGAATCGTTTGTTGATAAAAAAGGACAAAAAGTATCACCAGCTAAGGTGTGGGTGGGGTGATAAATAAAAGTGATAGATATGTCTAAGTAATGACAAGTCAGACTCAAATTAAAAATACAACTATACCTGTTGGGGGAATAACCACCCCTAAGGGAACTGGTGGGAAGGTAACCATTTCAAAATCTGGATCTGATGTTGGTTTTATTACAACTGCACAAAACGCAGATGGAACTTTTCTAACACATTCTCAAGCAGTTACGGTTTCTCAAAACACAACAAGTGCAACAAAAATTAATGCAGCACTTACAGCAGCAAAATCTACAAAAACTCTTCAAGGTGTTGTTGCAGAACCGGCTTATAATCAAAATATAAAAAAATCTGCAACAGGAACTCCAACATCTACAACCAATGAAATTCCTGCAGCAAATGCTGCATTTGATCCAAAAACTTTAAGTAATAGATCTGGAACTAATACTGGGAAAGTTTACCCATTTCCAGTCGATATGCAATATAGTGGGACAGGTTCTCAAGATCATATTCGTATAAGAGCATTAAAATATAAAGCACCTCAAGGAGGAACTCAAGAAGGATTTACTTCTGTTGTGCAAGATGGTATTAAATCTGCAAATGCAAATTTGCCACCACCAGACTATGAGTATGAGGGTGAGATAATTCTCCCAATTCCAACAGCAGTAAAAGATAGCTCATCTGCTAGTTGGAGTATGACAAAAATGAGTCCTATCATGGCAGCAGCAGTTGGTACTGTAGCAGCCCCAGCAATAACAGCGGCTGGAGGGAACCCAGGAGAAGCATTTCAACAAATTATGGATGCATTAACAAAGTCTGGTACTTTTTTGGGGGCAGGTGGTGCTGAGTATCGTGAAATATTAGCAGCATCTCTTTCATCTTCCTTTCTTGGATCAGTTGGTTTGACAGGAATAGAACCTAGTGATATTTTAGCAAGAACAACAGGTAAAGTTTCTAACCCCAATATGGAACTTCTTTTTAGAGGTCCAAACATGAGAGAATTTGAATTTGCATGGAAATTTGCTTGTCGTAGTGCTGAGGATGCAAAAAGAATTCGTCAAATTATAAAATTTATGAAATTGCAATGTTTGCCAACAGTAGGAGAAAATTCCAATCTAATTAACAGTCCCAACGTATTTTTCATTCGGTACATGAATGGTGATACAAGAATTAAATCACTACCACAACCAAAAATTTGTGCCCTAGTAAACTTTGGAATTGATCATACTCCAGATGGAATGGGATGGGCGGCATATGAAGATTCTCATCCAGTTTCAACATCAATGGTTATGCAATTTGCAGAACTTACTCCACTCTTTAGAAATGAAATGGAAGAAGCATTCCCAGATGAGGACGACGTAGGATACTGATATGGCATACTTCAAAAGATTACCCGATGTATTATACCCATCATTAAAAAAGGATATATCCTCTTTTGATTATATAAAAATTAAAAATTTGTTCAAACGAGCAAAGTTACGTGATGATTTTTTAAATGTATTCACTGCATTTGAAAAATATTCAATTGTGGGTGATGAAAGACCGGATAGTGTATCCGAGAAGATATACAATGATTCTCAGTATGATTGGTTAATTCTTATAACCAATAATATACAGAATGTAAGAACAGATTGGCCCATGTCCCAATCTGATTTGAGTAAATTTCTAACAGAAAAATATACAGATCAACAATTAGTAGAAATTCATCACTATGAAACTAGAGAAGTAAGAAATTCTTTAGGTGAATTGGTGTTACCCGGAAAATTGATAGTAGATTCAAATTTCACTTTTAGATATAATGATTCTGGAGCAACAACAACATACTCATCCTTGTTATCCGTAAGTAACTTTGATTATGAAAATTACTTAAATGAAGAAAAAAGAAATATTATTATTTTAAGACCAGAATTTGTAAAAGTTGTAGAGAAAGATCTTAAGAGAATATTTAAATACGAGCAATCTTCTGAATTTGTAGATCAGAAAACTATTAAGACTTATAATCCTAGATTTTCCTAAAAAACCTACAGACAAAAAAATGGCGGGAATATTTTTCCCACCATTTTTGGTTTTAAAAACCTATTTTGAAATTACTCTTCAGCAAGTTTCTGGAAATATGAAAGCGTATCATCTTCTTCCTCATCATCAGATGTGCTTGTAGGGGCACTTAACACATCTTCACTTTCAAAAGATTCATCAGTTTTAACAACTGGAGTTCTTTTGGTTCCTAAAACAGTATCAAGACGAGTCTTCAATTGATCATAAGACTTGAAGTTTTCTGGACTTACAAACTCCTTAAGAGAATTACACTTCTTCCAAAGTTCTTCAAGATCCTCATCCTCAAACCCACCTAGAACAGATGGCGTCTCAAATTCAGACTTGTCATAGTTTGGATAACCATCTGCCATGCGAACTTTAAGTTTGAAGTTAGCACCAGTCCAAAGATCAAATGCATCAATAGGAGATTCATCCTCAAATTCAGGTTTTAGGGCACTTGAGATCTTCTCAAAGATTTTCTTACCGTATTTAAATATGAACACCTTTCCCTCATTCTCAGGATGAGCAGGATCCTTTACAACGTAAATATTTGAAAAATATGTCAATTTACGTTTACGACTACGAACAACTTCTTGATCAGATTTATTTCCTGTTGCCCATAGTTGTGTGTTAAGTTCTCCTAGAGGATCTTTACCCCCAAGAGTTGTCAGAGAGTTTTCAATATACCATCCTCCAGGCCCTTGAAATGCATGACTCCAAACTTGCACGTAAGGATCATCTTCACCTTGGGGGGAAGGAAGAAAGCGAATTACTGCATAACCATTACCAGATTTATCGCGTTCAATCTTCCAAAAGCGATCATCCCCCATTGAACTGGTCTTGTTCATTTTTTCAACTTCTTTGACCAGTTTGGCAGTAAGATTGCCTAGACGAGATTGCTTTTTAAGTTCAGCAAAAGACATGTGTTCTCCGTATACGATGTGTACGATGTGTTTACTTGTTTATTCTAACAGGTTACTGCTCAGGTGTCAAGACCTGATCACGAATTATTTTTTTGTATTCACCTGTCGAAATATTTAGAAAAGGTGAATATTTTTGAATTTTAAGACTGACTGATTCCCATACTGGGTCTAACAGTTTGCTATCAAACGTGTTCCCGAACAGGAATATTCTATGGTATATGACCAGTGTTTCGATACTAATTTTCCCACTCAGGAAATTTTTAAGTATGATAGGATGAGATCCATTCTTACACTCAAAAATTGCATCTAAAGAATTTTCAGAAAATAATTCTTCAGTTTCATTTTTAAATATGTAAGTTAAACTTTGATTTCTTTTTTTCCAATTAGTATAATTTGTTTCCCCCGAATGTATAATTTCTCCAATCCACAATCGTTGAGGATCAGAGCATTCGATAAAGTTAGAAACAAGATATTGCAATATCTCATTATCATTTTTGTGTCTAGAAGTTTTTTCAAAAAAGTACTTATCCTTTCTTTTATTAAAGGACTTTATTGTAGTTCTAGTCTTTCCACTATATTTAAAATAATCATATGATTTTTTTGTAAAATGATTTTTGAGAGATAAGTAACAACAATACACCTCAAACGGTGTCATATTGGTAGTTTAGCTTTAGTAGTTTTTTTCAAATAATTCAATGTAATTGCTTCACACCTAATTCTTTCTTTTAATGGTTTAGAAATCAACTTTGAAACAGTATCTATTTCAATACTATTTTCTTTGCAATAATGAACTATAGATTCAATGTAACTTAATCTACTCGACTCTACAAGAGTTTCAATCTCCGAAGAAAATTTTGCTTGACTCATAAATTTATCCTTTAAAGCACTTTCAATTTCATTTTCCATAAACTTTTAACTTATCAGAGACAAATTCCTTAATGTATCCGGTTAATAGTTTAATATAATACATTTTATCTCTTTTGTCAAATATTTTAACAGATCCAGCAGGAGTTACCATAATCGTAATCAATTTCTTAACTGGAATTCCAGTTAATTCAAAGTACATACATGCATATGCAACTTCCTGAACAAAGTATTGTTCAATCCATTCTTCTCTTTTAATTTTAGTAGAAGTTTTGAAATCAATAACAGCAAGTTCACCATCATACTCAGCAATACAATCTACTCGTCCAGCAATGCCAAGAACTTCACTAAACATTGATCTTTCAATTGCATGAACTAAACCAATCTTATCTAGATAAGGCTTAACAGCATCAAACATAAACATAGACTGTTCATCATAACTTTCTTTCAACTTATTTTCTAAGTAATCCTGACATACTTCATGAAATTTTGTTCCACGAGTGGTTGCAAGTTTACAAATTTTGTTTGCTTCTTCCTCACCAACTCGTTCACGCCATCCAATAAAGAATTCTCTATTTTTATGAGATGTGACTGAAGTTATTGATGGGAAAGAATCGCCAGATGGTGTCGTATAGAAACGAGTTCCTTCTATTTCTCTTGATTTTAGGTCAATATCACCTAAATGATTTACATGATTAAACATTAGTACCCAAGATTTATTTTATTTACAAGATAAGATTTGACTAATCCAGAACGAACAATATCATTTACACCGAATTCAATACTTTCAAATTCAGGCATTGCTTGAAGAATTTTCATGAAGTCATGAATACCACCTCGTTCATGTGTTTTAATTAAATCACTTTGCATGACATCACCACAAAACATAATCTTACAATCTTCACCAATTCTTGTAATAATAGAATCTAATTCATGGAAATTTAAATTCTGACATTCATCAACAAGAATAATTGATCGGTTAAAAGTTGTACCACGAAGAAAAGAAGTTGACCAAAAACTTATAGTCTCTTGCGATTTAAGATTAGAATACAACATTTCAAAAGAAGGATCATCTGGCATCTGGAACATATATTTTACCATATTTTTGTATGGTATTTGATAAAGTGCTGCCTTATCATCATGATCCCCAGGAAGAAAACCAATTTCTCTAGTAGCAACAAGAGACCTTACGATATAAATTTTTTCATAAGGAGTTATTTCATCTAGAACTTCTTTTAAAGCATTATACAATGTAATAAAAGTTTTACCAGTTCCTGCTGCACCATAAGCAAAAATCATTTTTCCATTTTCATATGCATCAAATAATAATTTTTGATTTTCAGTTAAAGGTTTAACATCAATAAGAAAATCTAAATTAATTGGTTTTTTTCTTCTCATTTGTTTACCACTCATACCAATTCCAACTGGTCCAGAATCCTTTTTTCTTCTTGTCGTCATAGAAATTTATAAAGTTTTTACGTTTGATCCAGGCATTTTTTTAGCACGATGTAAAACATCATTCCATCCTGGGTGTGATTTCTTTAATTTGTTATGCCAATCTCCAACTTCTCCAATAGAAGCACAACCCTGACTCCAATCTTTATCCCAAGTGGGATTTTCTTTTCTCCACTCCTCATAGTTTGATATTGTCATATCAAGTTCTTTAATCTCACCAGTTTCTTTATTAATAACAGGATATTTGGGCAATTGTAATCTCCTTTTCTACAAAATATTTAGGGAATAATAATCGATGGGGCATCAAGGCATTTTGGACAATCATCATTTGCCACCCACCCTAATGCTTCTGATACAACAGGAAACTGACAGATGAAAATACAACGAACTGCTTCTGCGATATCCATGTGTTCTTTTTGAGTTCCATTTTCACTACGCAAGTTGATGTAATGTATCCAAGACCGTACTGAACCCGTCATGTAGAGGCGTGTAGGGGTCGCTAAGGGCAATACAAAACGAGCACACTCTTTAGCAACACCTTGAGATATGAGATGATTATATACTTCTTGAGCATCAAGAAACAATTCCCTAATCATTTTGTTCATTTTAAACAAATCTTCTTCATCAAGATCATCAATAGAGTTCTGACGATTCTTTGTATCCTGACGACGAAGTTCTGGAAGTGGGATTTCTTCTGAAAGAAGATTTGTGTCAGCATAACGCTGTGAAAATTCCTGATATGTAAAAGATCTATGTCTCAAAATTTGAGCCGCCAAACCACGAGTGGTATTAATCTCAAGAGTCATATGCGCCTGTTCAAAAACAGACCAATGATTATGCTGAATACAGTAAGCAAGTAACTTAGAATAGTTTTCTGAATTTTGATTTTCAGGATTAGACACTCTGGCAACATATGCCATTGTCTTTTCGGCATCAGGTGTCACTGTAATTAATTTAACTTGTGTATTCATACTTAGTAATTTTGGGCAAAAGAAAATCCCTGGTCTTATTATAGACCAGGGACTAAGATTTGTCAATCATCTTTTATTAAGATACTATCAGACCTTTGTCACATTTCCTACGTTTCCAGGTTCACCACTAAAAGTGGATTTTACTACATCTCCAGCAGTTTTTGCTACTTTTTTTGCTCCATTACGAAGAAGTTTAAAATCATTAGAATCAATTTTACCATTTTTATTGGCATCAATTCTTTCTTGATTACCAGGAAGATCATTCTTCTCTGATATGTAACCTTGACTAACTAGATATCTTGTAATTACAGTTTCTTCTTTTTTAAGAGTTTGACTTAATAATGAAGGGTTACTAAAAGCAACTTTAGTTTTAGTTGCTTGAGTCATTTCCGGTTTTGGTTTTGCACCAATTGAAGCATTAGGATTGTCCAATAAATTTTGATTTCCAGAACCTTTTCCCAAATCTGTTGCAAGAGTTGGACTTTGAACTGAAGGAGTCATAGGCATTCTATCTTTTATATCCTTCATCAAAGGATTATCAGTTTGAGAAGTTCCTCTGGTGCGATCTCTTTCTGCTTGGGCAGCTGCAAGTTTTGGATTAGCAAGCGCAAAAGTTGATCTTCCTGTTTCTTCTGCACCTTTAACATCACCAGACTTTACTTGTGATTGATAATTACTTAAACCACCTTTAATCTTATTTGCTGTTGATGTTGTTACAGGAGATGCATTTGTAGGAATTGGTCTCTGTGGTTTTGGTTGAAGAATCGGAGCACTGACAGGAGCAACAGATCCAGATGAAGATGGTGGTGGTAAAATTGGTGCTGTAGGCGATGTATTTTTTACATAACGCTCTTTATCTTCAGCACTAAATGGAGTGGGTGTAAATTTACCAGTTACTTTATCAAGTTTACCCTCCACACCATCTTTTTTTGAAAGAACTGTTTCTTCTCTAAACTCTTTATATGGTTCTGTCCAGGGATTACTCATTTTATTTTTTGTTTATTGTTATTATTTATTTGGATTTTGGTTTTACTACAGGAGCAGTTCCATATCCAGGAAGATTTTGTGCTGTTGCTGATTTGGTAGTGATACCCAATCCTTTATTGTATGTTTGAGTATTTTTCAATGCTGTTCGGTATTCAGTTTTTGCTGCTGCTTGATCCCTTTCTCTCTGACCACCAAAATTTAAACCCCGTTGAAGATTTCTCCAGGCACCACCAGGAGAAGCACTAGAATCTCTAGACGCAGTAGATGGTCTAGCAAGATAAGTTGCTTTACCACCTCTATATGCAAGATCTCCTACACGCTGTTGCCCTGTTGTAGGATCACGGACTAGTTGTGTTGATGCAAGTTTAACAGTTTTATCTTTAGTAGTTAAAGTACCTGCTTTAGTATCAACTTTTGTTGAACCACCAAGTCCTGTTAATGCAGAACCTTTGGTAGCACCATAAACATTTGATGCCGCCATTCCAGATCTTGCTTTTCGTACACCATAATTCTGAACTTTTTTTTCTAATTCTTTATCACTGTCATTACCTTCTATTTTTTTAAGAACATCACTAACTGCTGTTCTACCTCCATAATAACCGAGAGTACCAGCGATAAGAGATCCGCCAATTTGAGCCAGTGGGTTTTTAGGAAGAACTCTTGATGCTAATGTTGCTGCGGTAGTTGCTCCTGCTACACCCCCACCTGCTTCAGCCGCAGATTTTGGAATAGCAGTTCTCAATCTCTCACCCTTTGCTTGACGTTCTTGTGTTCCTGTATAAGTATCATATGCTGCGCCTGCAACGTTAAGAGCAGGTATAACCAATCCTCCCAATTGTCTGATTGGTGTTGGAATTTTAGATACGTTTGGTTGACCAGGAATTACTTGGTTAGAACCACCAGCGCGAGTTCCTGGTCCTGCTTTTTTTGGAACCTCTGGTGTTTTTAATTGTTTACTTTGAAGTTCAGCATCAGCAATTAATTTCTTTAACCTTTCAGATTCTGCAGGGTCAGTTGCCCCAGCAAGTTTTCTTTTAAACTGTACAATTTTATTTGCGTTCTCTTCAAAAATAAATTCCTTAAAAGTTTTCATGCCGCAATTACAGTTCTTCCTGGTAGTATTTATCAAGAAGTTCATTTACAATCTTTTCTTTCCCATCCATAACACGAATTTGATAGATGGGAGAACGCATATACTTTTTAACTTCTTTGTATTGTTTTTTAATAACTGCAATATGATCTGTATTTAACTCAACCTTAAGTTCACCTTCGTCTTTTGTTGGTTTCGCTAGATGGTTCTTGCCCATAGGTTTTTGAATTATTTCTTCCATCAGTCCAGTCGATGGATTTGATTCCGTTTCCAATTTTGTCATAATAAACATCAAATATTTTTACTTTTGAATTAGATCGAACTATATCATATCTAAAATGATTATTTAATTCATAATTAATAATGTAAGAATCTACAGGCAAAGTTTTATCTTTACCTGAAGTAGATTTACAGTTTTCTATAAGAATGATAACACCTTTTTTTTTGTTATATTCTTTTTCTGAATCTGACCAGATTTCAATTTCAATTTGGGGATCTATTGACTCCCCAGACGATGGTGGGGAAGGCTTCTGCAACAACGTTTTGCGTGATTCTGTATTTTTTTCCAAGTTCTTTATCCTTTACTAAACACAATACTTCTGCTTCTGTCTCATGAATACCTTCAAGAATTTGAATAAACATGAGTTCTTTTTTTGTTTTTGATAGATCATAGTTTCCACCCTCTACAAAGTTATGAAACATTCTATCTTGTTGATCAAGTCGAGTATGTTCGGTGCCAATCGGAGCATCGTTTTTTGTATATGGAACTTCTCCTGCTGGAATATCACTTTTAACATTCGGATCAAAGTTCCAAATTAAAAGTTTTTTAAGAGCAGCAGTTTCATTATCCTGGAGAATTTTTATCTTCTCTTGTTTTGTTTTTGCGTTATGCGCTTTCTGTAAAATTTCAGAAATTAAAAGTTTAATCATATCAGTTTAAAAAAAAATTAAGGTTCTTCAAGTTCTGGACTAAAATCCTCAAAACCATCATAATGAAAAGAAATTAAACCATCATTAAGTAAATTGCCATCTTCGTCATACATTTCCGGATGCATAGAAAGATTTGCATCAATCCTCTTCTTAATATAATCCCTAGCAACCCATACAACAAGTGCGCCTACAGTAAAAGATAAAATTGAAAATAAAACAGAAAACGTAAGTGTAACAGTTAGGAGTTCCATACCCTATTCCTCTAGTTGTGATTTGTTTATATTCAAAGAAAATTTAAAGTAAACGTTGATTTCTTTTTTAAAGAAAGGAATTAATTTGTCAAGTTCAAATATTATAATATTTGGGATTTCTTTTTGGGGAGTTCTTCCTCTAAGTATGAGTTCTATACCTCTATTTATTCGAAATTTTTCTTTTCGTATAGGGTTTCCTTTTTCTCTTAAATTGCTCATACTCTTTTGCCGATTTGATAAGTTCTGTTAAATAATCTTTCATTTTTCTCACATCTGGTTTACTAAATTCTGGATATGCTTCTTTCAAAAAAGGATTTCCACCCTTTAAAAAATCTTCAAATTCTTCTATTTGAAATTTTAATACTTCAATAAAAGGACTTTGATTAAATATTCCAATTTCAATTGCTGAAACATTTTCACCTTTTAAATAATTATAAAAATTAAAATTAAATTTTTTACGAGTAATTACATCATCCATAATTTCATTGAGAAGGTAGATGATTTCAGTGCAAGTTGTCATTGAATTACTTTTTGTTCTCGTAGCCATTGTATTGTTTCTGTGCATCCTCCTAAAATTTCACCATCATAAATTACCTGTGGAAAAGTTGATCCCTGACCAAATTCATTATAGAACTCTTCTTTCTCAAAGTCAACCCCCAGTTTATATCGCACAAAGTTTTGCTGAGTCAGTTCTAAAACTTTTTGTATCCTATCGCAATAGGGACAATCATCTTTAGAATAAACTACAAAATTTTTCATTGAATACCTCGTTCTATAATTGTTATACGGTGTTTTTTAGATTCGAATGCGTTTATTAAAAAATCACAAGCAGATTGTGGATTAGTATGTTCTCCACAAGTAAATACATCTACAGCAGCATAATTTTTTTCAGGCCATGTATGAATACTTAAATGTGATTCTGATAATAAACAAACTGCGGTAATTCCTTGTGGAGTAAACTCAATTGCAATTTCTTCTAATAGAGTTGCTCCAGATATTATGATTGCTTCTCTTAAAGAAATCATAATATGCTCTTTAGAATTTAAATAAATTTGATTTGCATTACAAATTTCTAATATGTAATGATTTCCTAATTTTTCCAACTCATATATTACCAAAACTGAAATTATATTTATAATATAAGTAAAATCGGTATGATGATTGATAGATGTGCGATGATAAAACCTCCAAAAAATGATTGGAGATTAATACTTTCAATTTCCATTAAGATACATTATTTTTTCTAGATCCATAAGTATATAGATTTGGATTTTTTTTAGGTTTCATCCAATCAATTATAGCATCAAATCTATCTTCTGTAAAGAAGCCCTGATTATAATACCACTCTTCCCAGTCTGTATGAGATTTTGAGTTATTACAAAACCTACAACAGCACACTACATTTGTGAGAAAATCACTCCCACCTTTACATTGTGGAATGATGTGATCGATGGTAAGATTTTCTGTGTCTCCACAGTATGCACATTTATGATTCCATTTGTCTTTGATTGATTGTCTCCACATTCGTTTTGCGTCTGCCGATGAAGTTGTTTGCAAATGAAACAAATAATCTTTGGACGAATTGTAGAGTTCCATGTAGGAAAGCATTTGTCATTATTTATTATTATGAAAAAAGAGACCCCGCAAAGAGGTCTCTATATTATATCAAAAAGCAGTCCTTACAACATCTATCAATTCATTTACTGATACTACACTGTAACCAGAAACAGCAGTGATTGCCTGATTTGTAGCAGGCACACACCACACAACAACTTTCATATTTCCAACAGTTGCCCATTGAGTATTAC
>Ga0247834_1002324_pt1 | contig 29123 bp, 24 predicted proteins | sample LaCruzMarch2015__8_FD_187118 | JGI IMG/M metagenome (GOLD analysis project Ga0247834, IMG submission 187118) | Freshwater microbial communities from meromictic Lake La Cruz, Castile-La Mancha, Spain - LaCruzMarch2015_12m | ecosystem: Environmental > Aquatic > Freshwater > Lake | place: Spain... | reverse complement strand
AAATAAAACGATCCAACTCTTCCTTGTCCTCAGATTCTGTTGGCTCAATCATCAAGGTGCCCGCTACAGGAAACGAAACAGTTGGTGCATGGAAATTAAAATCGATTAATCGTTTTGCCATATCAGCCACTTCCACTTCAGCAGTTTGTTTGAAAGCGCGGCAATCTAAGATCATTTCGTGTGCTACCATTCCGTGTTCACCTTTGTATAAAATATCATAGTGGTCTTTCAGTTTGCTCGCTATGTAATTGGCGTTTAGTATCGCAATTTCAGTTGATTCTCTTAATCCAATAGCACCTAACATCTTAATATATCCGTATGAAATTAACAGTATGAGGGCACTTCCAAAAGGAGCGGCAGAAATTGCGTTTATGGCGCTTTCTCCTCCTGTTTTTATTAACGGATTACTTGGGAGAAAGGGTGCAAGGTGGGCGGCTACACCAATTGGACCCATACCTGGACCTCCTCCTCCGTGTGGGATTGCAAAAGTTTTATGAAGATTTAGGTGGCAAACGTCAGCTCCGATGATGCCTGGATTTGTTAACCCAACTTGTGCATTCATATTTGCTCCATCCATATAAACTTGTCCTCCATGACTATGTATAATTCCAGTTATCTTTTGAATGTCTGCCTCAAATACACCATGAGTAGATGGGTAGGTAACCATCAATCCTGCTAATACATTGGAGTTTTCTGTTGCTACTTTTTCCAATTCTTCGATGTCAATGTTTCCATTTAAATCACATCCTGTAACAATCACCTCAAATCCTGCCATGACAGCAGAGGCGGGATTCGTACCGTGCGCCGAAGATGGAATAATAATTTTCTTCCGCTGAAAGTCGCCATTCGCTTCATGAAATGCTTTGATGACCATCAATCCTGCGTACTCTCCCTGAGCACCCGAATTTGGTTGTAAAGACATGGCAGCGAAGCCAGTACAAGCACACAAGTCGCGTGCTAGTTCTTCTAACATTTCATAATATCCGCTCGCTTGATCAACTGGCGCAAAGGGATGCATATTGCAAAACTGTGAATTGGTAATTGGGATAAGTTCCGATGCTGCATTGAGTTTCATGGTACAAGAGCCAAGCGCAATCATACTGTGAACAAGGGATAAGTCCTTATTCTCCAATCGCTTTAAATAACGCATCATTTTTGATTCAGAATGGTAACGACGAAACACCGGGTGCGTTAAAATCGGTGTCACTCGGATCAATGAATCGGGAATACTATTACTAACAATGGTCGAACTAGGATGATCGCTTCCTTTTAATTCAGCAAAAATGGCAAGTATCTCATTAACGTCCTGCAAGGTATGTGGCTCGCCAAAACTTATAATTACTTTATCGTCGAGAAAATAATTGAAGTTAAATGATTTGTTTTCTGCAAGTACTTTTAATTTATTCTTGTCAACACCATGTACACATACGGTATCAAAAAAATAAGGTGATGCTAGCTCATACCCAAGTGCCTTCAAGCCGGAAAAAGTTGACTTCGCAAGGTGATTGACATGCTCAGCAATTTCTTTTATCCCTTGAGGGCCATGGTATACAGCGTACATACTGGCCATAACCGCTAATAGTGCTTGAGCTGTACAGATATTTGACGTCGCTTTGTCACGTTTTATATGTTGTTCTCTTGTTTGTAGTGCCATACGCAACGCTAAATTATCATCGGCATCTTTTGATACACCAATAATTCTTCCTGGCATTGTTCGTTTGTACACTTCTTTTGAACTGAAGAAGGCAGCATGTGGACCACCAAATCCCATAGGTACACCAAAGCGTTGAGAGGATCCGAAAACTACATCTGCGCCCATTTCTCCGGGTGGCTTCAACAAGGCAAGCGCCAACAAATCAGATGCAACAGCAACCTGAACCCCAATTGCTTTACAGCCTGAAATGAAGGGACCAATATCTTTAATCTCACCCAAAGCAGTAGGATATTGGATAAGAGCTCCAAAACACTTGTCGCTAACTTGTTGCAAATCTTCGTTACCAATAATAAGATCGATACCTAGATTATTTGCTCTTCCTTGAACCACATCGATTGTTTGTGCAAAGCAATCTGCCGAAATGAAGAAAGAATTTTTACCCGAGTTAATATCGCTTTTTGATCGTGAATTATAAAACATAATCATGGCCTCAGCAGCTGATGTACCCTCGTCTAACAAAGAGGCGTTAGCAATTTCCATCCCTGTTAAATCCAATACCATGGTTTGAAAGTTTAACAACGCTTCGAGACGGCCTTGTGCAATTTCTGCTTGATAGGGCGTATAAGCAGTGTACCATCCTGGGTTTTCTAATATATTTCGCAGAATAACAGAGGGCACAATTGTTTCATAATAACCTAAGCCAATGAAAGATTTTAACACTTTATTTTTACTGCCAAGTTCAGTAATATGAGCTAAGTATTCGGCTTCACTCATCGCCTCAGAGACATCCAAAGCTGAATAAAATCGAATATTTGCAGGGATCGTTTTATCGATAAGCGAAGCAATGTTTTCAACTCCGATGGAAGCTAACATAGCGGTTTTTTCTTGCTCGTTTGGTCCGATGTGTCTTTTAGAAAAATGGGAATGCATGATAAATAATTTAATGTGTCAAAGATACGTTCAAAATTTGAACGAACAACACTATAACAATAAGCGTATAAAAGTGTTTTGATGGAAATCAAAAAGCACTAACGGCATGTAAACACTAACACTTAATCACTAATCGACGTAGCTTAATTTTAACATGTTAGTACCGCCCATGTCTTCGATTGGAATAGAAGCAATATTGATCACCAGATCTCCTTGGGTTAAATAACCATCATTTTTCATAATGTACTTAATATCCGCAATGGTATGGTCGGTTGAAATGTGTTTATTGTAATAAAAGGCTCGGACACCCCAAAGAAGATTCAATTGGGTGAGAATACTTCTGTTGCTTGTAAAGATGAAAATTTCGGTGTTAGGACGTTGTGATGCAATTTTGTAGGCTGTGTACCCTGAAAATGACATAGTAATAATCGCCTTTGCTTCAACGCGTTGGCTTAGACGACAGGCGTTAAAGCAAATAGAATCAGAAATAAACCTTTCGCTTTTAGGATTTGGTAATTCCTCCTTATTATAGACGGCACCATTCGTTTCCATTTCCTTAATAATATTTGCCATTGTGCGAATTACTTCAACCGGGTATTTACCCACCGAAGTTTCTCCCGAAAGCATCACGGCGTCTGTTCCGTCAAGTACTGCATTCGCAACATCATTTACCTCTGCTCGAGATGGAGACATATTATTTATCATGGACTCCATCATTTGGGTTGCGACAATAATGGGTTTCGCTTTACGCACACATTTATTAATTAGCATTTTTTGAATTAGCGGAACATTTTGGTAGGGAATTTCTACCCCTAAATCACCCCGTGCCACCATCAAACCATCGCTCTCCGTTATGATGTCGTCAATATTATCTAGCGCTTCCGGCTTTTCTATTTTCGCAATTACTTTTGCTTTTGCGCCTCTCAATGTGATGCGATGCTTTAGTTCGATTATGTCTCTTGCTGATCGGACAAATGATAATCCTATCCAATCGACTTCGTTATCGAGCGCAAATTCTAAGTCCATTTGGTCTTTTTCAGTTAGAGAAGGCAATGAAATACTTGTATTTGGAAAATTGACTCCTTTTTTTGAAGAAAGTATTCCACCTTGTATAATCTTGCACTTAATTTCCGATTTACCATTACTACTAATCACCTCTAACATTATCTTTCCGTCGTCAAGTAAAATTTTTTCTCCTGCAGAGACATCTTGCGGTAATTTGGTATAATTGATGGAAAATTGCTTTGCATTTCCGACTATTTTTTCTGTAATAATGTTGATTTCCTTCCCGGGCTCAAGTAAAACGCCATTGTTCTCCATTTCATTGGTCCTAATTTTGGGCCCTTGTAAATCTGCCAAAATAGCCACATGAAGACCAAGTTCTTCATTTAATTCTCGGATTATTTTAATTGAATTTGCATGATCATCATAGGCGCCATGAGAGAAATTTAAACGACACACATTTAAACCTTCAAGCATCATTTCTTTTAATACTGCTTTGTTGGAAGAAGCAGGGCCAAGTGTGGCAACTATTTTTGTCTTTTTCATAACTTAGTTTTCAAAGATTAAGTATTCTGCCAACGCAAATTCATCACTTGAAAATGGGAAGGCAGCGATTATGCGTTCCATTGATCGCAAATCAGTTAGTATTTCTTGTGTCTCTAATTTGTAATTGTTTTGTAACACCAAAAAGAAATCAATAGAGGGTTTTTCGGCAAGCAAGAGGTGCCCATCTTGTTTATTCCGAATTAAAAAGTAGGATACAAAGTCTGTAGGGTCCGAAAATGAAAAATAATTAAAGGGTACTATTTGTCCTGATTTTTTTTCTGGAATTTCGAGGGGTTCCAAATTCTTTTCAAAAAAAATGCGGTACTTTTCGTTCAATTGCAAAGCCAGTCTAAAATCATTTTGTGCCGTAACAATTCCTAAAATGTCAAAGGAGTCGAATGAGTCCTTTTCTAAAATATACTTTTTTAGTTTTTTGGGCATAATGCAAAAATACTGATTAATATCTGCTATTTTTCGTAACCATTTAGTTAATAAATTATTCTCTCCATGTTATTTATTGTTTTAGGAATCAATTTTGTTTGATTTCTTACTTGAAAATTTTATTCGTCGCAAATATTTTAATTAAGTTTGTTCTATGAAAATAAAGATTCAATCAAAATGGTGTTTAATGCTTGTTTTTGCCTTAACATCGACGGTCCTTTTTGCACAACCGATCAAAAAGTTAACAGAAGAGAACAGCTACAAATGGATGTTTGGGATTGGGTGGAACGCTCTAGATGATGATGGAAATGCTGCTGCATTTTATTCACCTGCCGACTGGCATTATAATTTTTATCCGTCAAGAGTTTTTGTTGACAGGTATATTTACAATGGTTGGAGTTGTGAACTTGCAATGGCTTTTAATCAATACAATGCGAACAAATTACTTAATAAGCAATTAGGGAAAACAGGTGTTTTTTTAGCAAGCGATGTTAACCTTAAGTATTCGTTTTACAAAATGTTGAAGTCCGGAACGATAGACCCTTATGTTTCAACAGGGCTAGGAATAAGTATTCGAAATCGAGATGATTCTTTGGTTGCCCCATTAACTCCGACTCTTAATCTAATGTTAGGGTGTAATTTTTGGTTTTCTAAGTCGGTTGGTTTGCAAATTCAAACTGGTGGAAAATTTGGTTTAACTTCCCCCTTTATGGGCTATTCTAATTATATGCAACATAGTGCTGGATTGGTTTTTCGATTTGAATCTTTAGCATCTCAACAGAGCGACTTTAGTAAAAAGAAGTACCACATTCACAAAGGGAGAACAAAAATTAAGGTTAAGAAGCCTAAAAAAGAGAAAGAAGGTTAATTGTTTGCTATCCTAAATTTCTTTTTTGTTTCTTGTACATCTGTCGTTAAACAGTAAAAGTATAGGCCATCGGCTAAGCTTGTTGTATCGAAACGAATAATGTGCCCGCCTTTATCGAATTCTTTGTTCGCTAATTCCACCTTCATGTTTTCGTCATTTTCAACGGTTATTCGTACAGTTTTAACTAGTTCAGTTGTGAAATAGAACGAAATATCGCCTTTTGATGGATTTATGTCAAGGGGATAAAGTGAGCAAAAGTCACTGGGAATATGCCTGCCTTTACTTAGGCGCTTAATTATTAGGCGATACGAAATAATAAGGCAAAGAAGAACTAAAGAATAAAAAAGGACATCTTTTAGAAAAATATAAGTGTTCATTTACAGTGTTATTACGCCCTTAATGGCACTGGCAAGTTTATAAATAGTAATTATTTCATCCACACTCAACATAACTGTTTTAACACTGATGCTCGTGTAGTTTCCTTTACCAGAAGGCTGAAAGCTTAGTTGTGCATTTGAATCAAATAAGGCAGTGATTTTCGCTATTTTAATTTTATCGTTAGGCATGATAAATTTGAACAAATAAACATTTGGCCATTCCAACAATTCGAGTTGCGCACGAAGTGAATCAAATGTTTCCACGACGCAAATTTAAGGTGATTTTTTGGGAATGAATGAAATTTTATTTTCAAAATATCGACTATTGTTATATTAGGCTTTAATTGCTAATAATTTTTATCTCCACTCTTCGATTGGCAACTTCCTCTACTGTGTTTTTCTCGGGAATACTATAAAGGGGTTCTTTTCCGCCAAAACCTTCAAACGTCATCCTGCTTTTTGTAATTCCATTCGCAACTAAATAATTAAAAACTTGTCTCGCTCTTTCACTTGATAAATCCTTTTCATCCTCCTTTTGGCAACAAATATGCCCCTGAATTTTAATTACTAATTGTTTATTGTTTTGCATTTGAAGAAGCAACGTTTTTAATGTTGGTTCTGATTCCTTTAATAATATAGACAGTCCCGGCTCAAAATTCAATGCGCTTAATACAATCTTATCGCCTTTTTTTGCATTTCTAATTTGCTCGTCTAATTTTTTAACTTCCGATGGTCTATTTTCTGTGACAATAATTACTTTTCTGTTTTTATCATCATCAGTGGAAAAGTCAAAAAGTTCTCCAACTGCGGCTTTATCCTTGCTAATTGGATTTTTTAACTTTAAGAAGGCACAGACGGCATTTACTCGTTTGTTAGCCAATGAATTATTGTACTCATTAGTTCCTTTCGTATCCGTGTACCCAAACACTCCAGTGACTGTAACAGCACGCTGTTTTAGATCGGATAAAACTAGTGCTGTCTTTTTGTCTATGCTTGAGCTGTTAAAACTAAAATAAACTTCTGTGCTGTCTTGTGCTAATGCACGAATACTGATTAAATAAAAAGTCAACAAGATGAAAGTTCTCATGCGGGTAGTTTAGAATTATTAAAACACATTTGTGCAGTTTAACTTGCTTGTTAAGATTGGTTACTACCCGTAAAACATTTTGCCATTGGCTACCCCTTTTTTTAGGCGGTAATTTTAGTATTAAATCTATTTTTTGAAAAGTTCTTAAATAAGAAAGTATTTTTGTGCCATGAAATGGGTCGTTGCGTTTTTCTTTTTAAGCCCTTGCATCTTGTTTTCTCAAACAATTCAGGCCTTACATACAGATGAAAAAGTGCTAATTGATGGAGATTTAAACGAGGCTTTTTGGCAGAAAGCTCAGTTTGTAGAAAGCTTTACGCAATTGCGGCCTAATCCAAGCGAAAAATCAAGAAAAAATACTAAAGTTGCAATGGCTTATTCAGCTGAGGCAATTTATTTTGCGGCAATTTGTTACGACAGCCCTGATTCAATCTCGAAAGTATTTAGTGTCAGGGATGAAAATAGCCCGAATGCAGATATTTTTGCTATTTTTTTGGACACGTACAACGATAATCAAAATGGTTTCTATTTCGGAGTTACGAGCAAGGGCGTTCAGCTCGACGCTAAAATAGCCGAGGGTGACTTTATTGATGAGCTAAATTTAGTATGGAATTCAAAGGTTAAGTTAGCAAAAGAAGCTTGGATTATAGAAATAAGTATCCCTTTTTCTGCCATTCGTTTTCCAGAAAAGGATGTGCAATCTTGGGGAGTTAATTTTTCAAGACAAATTAGCCGATTCAGGGAAATCGCCAGTTGGTCGCCTGTAAACCCAGATTTAGAAAATTATTTACTTGAAAGCGGAGTTGTCGAAGGAGTAAAGGGTATTGATCCACCTTTTCGGCTTGCTTTAATGCCCTACGTTTCCTCTTATTTGGTGACCGATAAAGGCAATGTTGCTAAGTCTTTTAATGGCGGTATGGATATTAAGTATGGGTTAAATGATGCTTTTACAATTGATGTTACCTTAATCCCCGATTTTGGACAGGTAGTTTTTGACAATCAGGTTCTCAATCTCTCTCCTTTTGAAATTCAGTTTAATGAAAACAGGCAGTTTTTTACCGAAGGAAATGAGCTCTTCAATAGATCTGGTTTGTTTTACAGTCGTAGAATCGGTATTCAAGCTCCGGCTAGCGTATTGAATAATTTACTGCAAAGTAATGAGCGCTTGTCGTCTGTGCCAACGGCCACGCAATTATATAACGCTACGAAATTAAGTGGCAGAACAAAACTAGGCTTAGGAATAGGGGTTTTTAATGCAGTTACGGCACCGTTGTTTGCTACGGCGGTTGAGCAAACAACGCTGGAGGAGAGAGCGGTTTTAGTCTCTCCATTGACTAATTACAACGTATTGGTTTTTGACCAAAACCTTAAAAATAATAGTTATGTGAATTTTACAAATACCAATGTAACACGGGCAGGTTCCTTTTATGATGCCAATGTGAGCAGTCTTAAATCGGTCATTAATACAAAGAATAATAATTATTTTTTGGGTGCGTCCTCTGCGCTTTCTAATAAATTATTTCAAGATAGCACCTCGACAGGTTTTAATTGGAGTTTGTTTGCCGGAAAACAAAGAGGGGCTTTTGTATACTCGGCATCGTATTTTGAGGAATCAGATACGTATGACCCAAATGATCTGGGTTTCAATCAAATGAATAACCGAAGGAATGCTGCATTTTCTTTTTCCTATCGAAATTTCAAGCCCGCTAATAATTTAATGAGGTATTCCTCTACGATTGATATTGATTATAATCGCTTGTACAACCCTAACGTTTTTACCAGTTTCGGAATCAATTTAAAGTCCTTTTTGGTTACAAAAGATTTCTTGGCATGTGGCGTTGAATCGTACGTTTCTCCCATTAAAAGGTATGATTATTTTGAGGCAAGAACGCCAGGGTATTATTATGTGCTACCTGCTTTTTCCGGTTTATCATCATGGATTTCCAGCAATTATCAGAAGAAAATAGCGATTGATGCTGGCGGTAGTTATTACATTATTAATGGTAATAACTGGAGGGAGTATGATTACAACGTCGGCGTGAGATTAAGATTATCGGATCATATTTTCTTGAAATATAATTGGGAGCAAGGATTTCAAACTAATTTTCTAGGTTTCGCGGTCCCTTTTGGTTCTCCTGCCGACACTTCTTTTAATGGGATCTTATTTGGCTCCCGAAATCGCAACAACATAACCAATACAATTGCCATAGATTATTCAATTACTAATCGCATGAACATATCTTTTCGATTGAGACATTATCGATCTACATTGGTTTACAGCAAATTTTATGAGCTTCAACTGGATGGACAATTAAATCCAATTGATTTTGACGGCCTTGATTTTGACGGCGAATCGGCTTACAACGTAAATTTTAATGCTTTTACTATTGATTTAGTTTACCGTTGGGTATTTCTTCCTGGTAGCGAAATAAATATCGTTTGGAAAAACTCCATATTTCAATCGGATAAATTTGTAACAGAGTCTTATGTTTACAACCTTTCGAAAACAATTCAGCAAGGTCCAACCAACAGCTTCTCTTTTAAGCTTATTTATTGGTTAGATACTCAATCACTAAAAAGGAAGAAATAGTTTTTATACTAAAACCCATTTTTAACTAGCCAAGTTTTACCTCGTTGTTTTGAGTTTTGTCTGATGTCGTCCCAAAATAAATTAACATCGCCAATATGAAAGCTTGCCATTTTTTTGGATACAAGATTAAAAGGGAATCGCAAATGCGTTAATACTAGAGCGCCATCAATTAAGTTTGTTTGAAAAACACGCTTGTATTTTTTACTGTTTTTGTAATAAAAACCGCGTTGATACTTTCGTTTAGTAAGGGGAGACAAATCCCAAGTAATTGGGTTTATAACTGCTTTTCCCTTGTACCATTTATTGTAAGTGTCTAGGTTTATTGGATTTTTAAAGGTGTTCCAGCTTACAAAGCCTCCAACTTCCAACGGGTTAATGGAGAAGGAAATTGTTTTATATTCATCCTTCTCAACACCAATTCCTGGGAGGTATGCCACAACGAGTTGCTTTTGCAAGGGCTTTCCATCAAAAAAATCTTTGAGTAATAAATTAATATGGGTGGATCCTTGACTGTGTCCAGCTAAAATTATACCGCGCCCATGATTGAAATTTTCGAGGTAGTATTCAAAGGCAGCTTTAATATCCGAATAGGCAAAAAGTAATGCGTTTCGCCCACCGTTATCTAGGTTGCGGTAGGAGCGAAGATGGGCTTGTTGGTAATACGGAACAAACATCCTGCCCGACTCTGCCCATGCGCTCGCTTGAAAGCGAACGGCATTTTCAAGTACCTCATTTTTGTTGATAGCATCTTCGATTGTCGTGTTCCATCGCTTGTCAGTTGAATCAATTAAAAAAGTTGGGTAAATGTAAAATACATCGAGGCTTTTTAACAACGAACTGTCTTTAATAGTTTCAAGTAAATATGGAGAAACTTTATTGGGTAACACGGCCCAATTTTCAAGTAAATGGTAATTAGTTTGTGCGTTTATTAAAGTGGAATTACAAATAACAATGGCAACTGTAAATTGACAGAAATACCAAATTGAAAAACTACGCTTTGTACCCATTTGCTTCAAAATAAGCTTGGTTATCGTTAGTCTTTGGTGAATTGGAACAGCCAGTCGTACATCTCATCTGTCCTAAATATGCGTTCCAAATCGCCGTGGTCTTTGCCTTCTAATCGGGAATACTTTAAGTTTTCTCCGCCGTTAACGTTTTTTATTGCCGTTACTATTTTTTCGGATTCACTAATCGGTACTTTTTCATCGCGTGTTCCATGCTGAATCCATAATGGAACTTGAGAAAGATTGAACCCATCATTTACATTTCCACCTCCGCAAAGTGCCACACCTGCAGCCACTAAATGGGGATATTCTCCAACAAAATTTAGAGTTCCATAGCCTCCCAAACTCATCCCAGCAACATAAACGCGATTAGTATCTGTATTAAATTTATTTTGCACAAATCGGAGAACTGAAAGTATTTTCTTAGGCTCCCAAGCTTTTCCTGCTAATACTTGCGGTGCAATAACAATAGCAGGAATTTTTCTGCCATTTTCTATTTCATGAATAATACCATATTTCTTTACGAGGGCTAAATTGGTTCCCGACAAACTTCGTCCATGTAGAAAGATGAGTACTGGTGGATTACTTTTTAGAATGCTATCTGAGGGAAGGTATAACCAAAATGGATAATCCGCTTGGTTGTAAATGGCTTTAACTTGACCTAAACCAACAAAATGTAAAGAAACTAAAAAGAAAATTAAAAAAAAATATTTTTTCATCATGCAAAAGTAGTTAATTTCTTTTTAGGCGCATAAAAATTGCCCATGTATCAACCAAACCAAACGTTATTTATAAGTTCCTTTCCTGCTTTTTCGTTGATGCGAAGAATAATAATTTCTTTTCCATTCAACAATTCCTCTCGCATTACCGAGGAGGAAATTTCCAAATAAAGCACCTTTTTGTGAATTTTAATGCTGGTCGTTCTGAAAGCAACGGCACTTCCCATTAATTCAGGCCAGGCAGCAATAACGTCCATCTCCTTCATTTTATCTTCCAAAGAAAAGGCTTTTAAAAATCGATCAATGACGTCTTTTAAGGGTTGGCTTTCTGATTTTCGTTTGTCAAATGAATTCATGTTTTTACCTGTTATTTCCTATTGATACTAGTTGCTGTGAAGTTACCTCGAATAGGTTACTAGAAACATTTAATGAAGAAAATAATTGTTCCATTCTGGATCGATCAGTGTCGGTCACAATCACTTGCCCAAAAAAATCTTCGGTGACAATTTTAAGCAGTTTTTCTACGCGTTGTCCATCGAGTTTATCGAAAATATCATCCAACAAAAGTACTGGGGTATTATTTAAGCAAACTTTTAGCCATTCGTACTGCGCCAATCGCAAGGCAATTATAAATGATTTTTGCTGTCCTTGCGATCCGAATTTTTTTACGGGATTTCCATTTAGCGTAAATACTAAATCATCCTTGTGGAGCCCAACATTAGTGAAATGTGTAAAGGTGTCTTTACGAAGCGAATCTTTCAAAAGCATAGCAAAATCTCCTTCATTTAGTTGCGATCGATAACTTAATCCTACCTGCTCTGCTTCCGTGCCGATAATGCAATAATATTTTTGAAAAATCGGAATGAATTCGTTTAAAAAAGAACGTCTTTTTTCATAAATTAGTTTGCCACATGTTACCAACTGTTGATCCCAAACCTCCACGCTTTCGGCATCAAATAACCGGTGTTCAAACATGTTTTTAAGTAGCGCGTTTCGTTGTTCTAACACACGGTTGTATTGTTGAAGTTGGTCCAGATAAATACGGTCGACTTGAACCAGAATTCCATCCATCCAACGTCTTCTTAATTCGCTTCCTTCAGCAACCAAATCACCATCGTAAGGTGAAATAAATACGACAGGATAAAGACCGATATGATCCGCTAGACGTTCGTATTCCTTTTTATTCCTTTTAACCACCTTTTTTGAACCCAATTTTACAGCGCAATTTACAACGGATTCGGTTTCTTGTTCTTTCCAATTGCCTTGAATTGAAAAAAATAATTCCCCAAATTTTATGTTCTGACGGTCGATTACATTGAGGTAAGATTTACACATGCTGAGGTAATGTATAGCATCTAAAATGTTGGTTTTTCCGCTGCCATTATCACCTACAATACCGTTTAGTCGAGACGAAAATTGTATTTCAGTATCGGAATAATTTTTAAAGTTAAGTAAGTGTAAATGGGTTAAATACATGAATCCCAAAGGTACAATTTTATCAGCTTTGTTTTGCTTAGCAATAATATATTTTCTCTTATTCCCCTTATTTTTTCGAGATGTCGGTGCGAACATTTATTATATTTGTGCAAATAAATTTTATTATGTCAAATGCATTTTTTAAAACTCCTGAGGCTATAAACGAACCGGTTAGATCGTATGCTAAAGGTAGTATCGAACGAGAAAGCTTACTGCACTGCTACAAAGAAATGTTTTCTCAGCAACCTATTGATGTCCCCATGTATATCGGAGCTAAAGAGGTGAGGACAAATAACAAAATGACAATTAGCCCACCCCACGATCATCAAAAAGTACTAGGGCATTTTAATATAGGTGACGGTTCTCACGTTGAAGAAGCGATAGCTCAAGCGATGCAAGCTAAAAAGGATTGGAACAATCTTCCTTGGGAGGACCGAGCGGCTATCTTTTTAAAAGCTGCCGATTTACTTTCAGGTCCATTTCGAAATAAAATGAATGCCGCAACGATGCTTGGGCAATCAAAAAACGTATTTCAGTCAGAAATCGATGCGGCTTGTGAATTAATTGATTTTTTGCGCTTCAATGTGCAGTACATGACCCAAATTTACAAAGAACAACCAGAATCTTCTCCAGGCGTTTGGAATCGGCTACAATATAGGCCCCTTGAAGGATTCGTTTTCGCGATAACACCGTTTAATTTCACTGCGATTGCTGCAAATTTGTGCGCTGCGCCTGCAATGATGGGTAATGTGGTGGTTTGGAAGCCTTCCGACACACAGATTTATTCTGCTCAAGTGATTATGGAATTATTTCATGCTGCAGGCCTACCCCATGGCGTCATTAATATGATTACCGTCGATGGACCAGTTGCCGGGGAGATTATTTTTAAACACAAAGATTTTGCGGGCTTACATTTTACCGGTTCAACGAGTGTTTTTAAAGAATTGTGGAAACAAATTGGGACAAACCTGTCGAGTTTTCGAACTTACCCTAGAATCGTTGGGGAGACGGGGGGAAAAGATTTTGTTGTTGCTCACAGTTCAGCATCGCCAGCGATAGTTGCAACAGCGCTAGCACGTGGTGCGTTTGAATTTCAAGGTCAAAAATGTTCGGCTGCATCGCGTGCCTACATACCTAAATCAATATGGCCTGAGGTGAAACAACTTTTTGTTGATCAAGTAAAAACAATAATGGTGGGTTCTCCATACGATACGTCAAACTTTGTTAATGCGGTCATTGATGAAAAAGCATTTGATAAAATAGCTGCCTACATTGATTATTGCAAAGCGCAAGAAGATGCAGAGTTGATTACAGGTGGGGGGTACGATAAAACAATTGGGTATTTTATTGAGCCAACAACATTTGTAACCACCAATCCGGTTTTTAGAACGATGTGTGAGGAGATTTTTGGTCCTGTTCTAACTATTTTCGTTTACGAAGATGATTTATTTGAAGCAACTCTTTCGTTGGTCGACGAAACATCGGATTATGCATTAACGGGCTCAATAATTGCTCAAGATAGATACGCAATAAATACAGCAACGCGAATGCTTGAAAATGCAGCGGGTAATTTTTACATCAATGACAAGCCCTCGGGAGCGGTTGTTGGACAACAGCCTTTCGGTGGCGCAAGGGGTTCCGGAACAAATGACAAGGCGGGTGCTGCAATGAATCTTTTGCGCTGGGTTTCGGCTAGAACGATAAAAGAAACTTTTGTCCCACCAACTAGCTACCAATACCCTTTTCTCGAACAATAATTATGTTTATTTTAGCAAAAAGTAAAAAGTTATATGACAACTAAACTTTCCGATGGTACTGTTGTACATTGTTTAAGAAAGCCGGAGGCAAAAATGCTGGATCATCACGTGGAAGGGTACCTCCAAAATGGCATTGGCATAAAAGATAACGACGTTGTTGTTGATATTGGTGCCAACATTGGAATTTTTGGCGTTCGGGCTATGCAAAAAGCAAAAAATGTAAAGGTGTATTGTTTCGAACCGATTCCTGATATCATTCAAGTTCTCACTCAAAATGCTGCATTGCATGGTAACGGAAACATGTTTGTTCTTCCTTACGGTGTCTCAAGCGAAAGCGCTCAAGCCACATTTACTTACTTCCCAAATACTCCCGCGCTTTCTACACTTCACCCAGAGCAATGGGACGAAGATCCTCAAGCTTTTCACAAGGCAGTAAGGGGTACAATGCGTAATCCTCCGGAAAATATGCGCTGGATGAAATGGATTCCATTGGTGTTTTCAGGAATTATTGCTAAGCAATTAGTGAAAGGAAAAAAAATGGTCACGTGTGAATTAAAAACACTCTCTTCAATCATAGCGTCTGAAAATATTCGGAAAATAGATCTGTTAAAAATTGACTGTGAAGGAGCTGAGTGGGATGTGTTAAAAGGAATTAAAGAGGATGATTGGTCGAAAATAAAATCAATTGTTATTGAAGTTCACAATACGGAAAATCGCCTAAATAAAGTAAAAGAGTTGTTTACCCAAAAAGGATTTACACGTATTTTTGACGAACAAGAAAAAGGATTGGAATCTTCCGCTATGTATAACATTTTCGCCTTAAAAGAATGAGCGCTAGTAGTATTGCTTTTTATACGGTTCTTTTATTAGTAGGCACGAATCTTTTCGGCTTATTGTACTCTATTCTTGTGCTGTACACAAACATCTTTCAACAATTTTCAATTCAAAAAAAGCCATACGTTAAAGGACTTTTTGCCAAAAGGATGCCACTTTATTTATTTAACATAGCTCTTTTGCTTAGCATTTCTGGTCTTGGTGCCTATTTTGGGGCTCCTTTGCTTAATCAATCATTTTCTATTGGCACCATCGTTTTTCAGGTCATTTTCGCTTTCGTTATCGATGATGTTTTTTTTTATTTTTATCATCGTTGGTTACATGAAAATAAATTCATGCTCAAAACAATTCATTCTATTCACCATCGGGCAACGAAACCTTTTCCGCTTGAATACCTGTATGCCCACCCCGTTGAATGGTTGCTGGGTATGATTGGCGCATTTTTGGGTTTTGCAATTTTATTAATTTTTATGCCAGTTAATGTGTATGCTTTTTGGATTTTTGGTGGATTGAGAAATTTACACGAAATACATATTCACTCTGATTTAGAATTGCCATTATCGAGTAAGATCCCATTGCTTAGTAAAACGAAGCACCACGACGATCACCATGCGAAGCTAAGTGGGAATTACTCCTCAACCTTCATTTGGATGGATAAGATTTTTAAAACTAATTTCAAGGCTTAGATGCGATTTTATTGTTTGATTTTCAGTTGTTTTTTAGTTTGTTTCTGTCATGCCCAAAAAGCTACTTTTAACCTTACAGTTACCGTTACGAATCTTAAAAATTCCAAAGGTATGGTCGAGTTCGGTTTATATAGAAATGCTGAAAATTTCGCTAAAGTTGGGTTAACTTTTAAACAAATTAGAACGTCATTTTCAGGTAATGAGGTGACCGTTGTTTTTCATGATCTTACCGAAGGTAAATACGGGGTTTGTATTTATCATGACGAAAACAACAATAAAGCCTGTGACAGAAATTTTTTCGGTTTCCCAACTGAACCTTACGGCTTTTCAAATAATATTCGACCTGTTTTTTCAGTCCCTTCTTTTGAAAGTTGCGCCGTTAAACTAGATAAAAATAAGTCCATAACCATTAAGAATAGTTTTTAATATTGTATCAATTTTTTAATGCAAAACAGAAGAAGTTTTTTAAAGTACACAGCATTGGTTGCTTCTGCCTCAATTGCTCAACCGTTAATAAGTTTTAGTCCGCCTTTATTGCCTTCCGAAGCAAAAAAAGCGTTTCCTGTAGCGCTTAAAGCGGGCGATAAGGTGATAATTGTGTCTCCCGCAGGAGCAGTTTTTGATTTATCCAAAATTGAAGCGTTTCGCCAAGTTCTTTCGAAGCTAGGTTTCGTTGTTATTCTTTCAAAGTCAGTAGCTAGGCAATACGGTTATTTTGCGGGAAAAGATCAAGAACGTGCCGATGATATTAATAACGCCTTCGCAGATAAGTCTATTAGGGGTATTTTTTGTATGAGAGGTGGTTGGGGTTGTGCAAGAATTTTAAGTTTGCTTGATTTTAAAATGATTTCTGAAAACCCTAAGGTGATATTGGGTTTTAGTGACATTACAAGTCTACTCCTAGCGATTTCTGTAAAGGCGAATTTTGTTACTTTTCATGGTCCTGTTGGCCTGTCTTCTTGGGATATTTTTTCTGAAAATTGCTTTAAATCAGTTGTCGTAAGAGCAGAAAAAAATGTGTTCCCCTTTAGTGCTTCGGATAAACTAATTACTTTGTCTCCTGGATTTGCGCGGGGTGAGCTGATTGGTGGCAATTTCACCGTGTTTAATAGTTTAATTGGAACAGAATATCTTCCAAATTGTGAGGGTAAAATTTTATTTTTGGAGGAGTTAAATGAGGACCCATATAAAATAGATCGAATGTTTACACATTTAAAGCTTGCCGGTATTTTGGATAAGATTGTTGGGTTTATATTTGGTGTTTGTACAAAATGTGACGCAGAAGATCTACAGCATTCATTCACCTTAATTCAAGTTGTAAATTACCATATTTTACCTTTAAAGATTCCTGCTATTTACAACGCTCCCTTCGGTCACACAAATAAAAAATGGACCATTCCAATTGGTGTTTATGCTGAACTTGATACGATTAAACCGAGTTTTGAACTGCAACAATCTGCGGTTGTAATTGATGGATAATTAGGCCTCTATTCGTGCAGAATTACCCCTTTTGTAGTTTCTTAAGAATCTTCTTTCGTATATTTGCCCCTGTTTTATCTGTATGATACAAAATAATGAATTGGTATTAAATGATGTTTTAGACAAAACGATTGTCGAGTCTGCTTTCATTCATATGTTTACCACTAAGTATTTATCGGAGAAATATGAACTAAACAAGGAAATTACATCTAAGTATGTTCACGCCACTTCGCGAGGTCATGAAGCAATTCAAATTGCTGTTGGACTTCAATTAAAATCAATGGATTGGGTGTCGCCTTATTATAGAGATGATGCCATGCTTCTAAGTATGGGCATTTCTCCTTATGAGTTGATGCTGCAATTGTTTGCAAAAAAAGATGATATTTTTTCCGGTGGCAGAACATATTATGCACATCCATCTTTAAACAAAGTTTCGTTTCCTAAAATTATTCACCAGTCCTCAGCCACAGGAATGCAAGCAATCCCGACTACCGGTATAGCAATGGGAATTCAGTATAAAGAAAAAACAGGATTAAGTGAAGTTGATGAAAATGACGCCCCCGTGGTTGTCTGCTCACTTGGCGATGCGGCTTGCACCGAAGGAGAAGTTTCAGAGGCATTTCAAATGGCCGCTTTGAAACAATTTCCTGTCGTCTATCTAGTACAAGATAATAATTGGGATATCTCTGCAAAAGCTTCGGAAACAAGAGCGCAGGATATAACTACTTTTGCAAAGGGTTTTAATGGCATTGAAGTACGAACTATCGACGGCACTGATTTCGCTAGTTGTTACCAAACAGTTCAAGAGGTTTTTAGTCTGGTAAGGAAAGAAAGACGGCCTTTTATCATTCACGCAAAAGTTCCCCTGCTCGGACACCACACTTCGGGTGTAAGAAAAGAATGGTATAGGGATGATTTAGTTGAAGCCGAAAAAAATGATCCTTTTCCTAAATTAAAAAAGCTTTTGACAAATTATTCCATTTCGCTTGCTGATACAATACTTATTGAGGCAAAAACACGAAAGCTGGTTGATGAACAATACGAACAGGCACTTGTGGCTCCAGATCCTGATGTCGACTCACTCACTGATTTTATTTTTGCGCCAACGCCTATTATGGAAGAGTCAGGTTCTCGAGAGCCAATTGGAAAAAAGAAAACAGTAATGGTTGACTCTGCGCTCTTTGCTGTAAGAGAATTGATGCAAAAACACCCTGAGGCATTGCTTTATGGTCAGGATGTCGGTCGAAGATTAGGAGGTGTTTTTCGCGAAGCAGCAACTCTTGGAGAAACTTTTGGTGATGATAGGGTTTTTAATACGCCAATTCAAGAGGCATTTATAGTTGGATCTACAGTCGGGATGTCTGCAGTCGGGCTTAAACCTATTGTTGAGGTGCAGTTTGCAGATTACATTTGGCCGGGGTTAAATCAGCTTTTTACCGAGGTGTCTAGGTCTTGTTACCTTTCAAACGGCAAATGGCCTGTTAGTTGCGTTATCCGAGTTCCAATCGGTGCTTACGGTTCTGGAGGGCCTTATCACTCATCAAGTGTGGAGTCTGTATTGTTAAATATCCGTGGAATAAAAGTGGTTTATCCGTCCACCGGTGCAGACTTAAAGGGATTAATGAAAGCGGCTTTTTATGATCCGAATCCTGTGGTAATACTTGAGCACAAAGGCCTTTATTGGTCAAAAATTGCGGGGACAGAAGGAGCCATGTCAATTGAGCCCGATGACCAATATATTATTCCAATCGGAAAGGCAAGAACGGTGCAGGAAGCAGATGCGTTGCATATTGATAAAGGAGATTCTGTAGGTGTAGTGACTTATGGACGTGGGGTGTATTGGAGCATAGAAGCTTCAAATTCTTTTGCACAGAAAATTGAGATTATTGATCTACGTTCGCTTAATCCGCTCGACGAAGACGCAATATATTCCTTGGCTAATCGACACGGAAAGGTTTTAATCGTTTCGGAAGAATCACAAGAATGTACTTTTGGACTAAGCTTGATGGGAAGAATTCAAGCGAATTGTTTTTCCTCCTTAGACGCCCCCATAAAATTAGTCGGGGCGATTGATACACCAGCAATACCGCTTAATGCGGATCTTGAGGCTGCCATTTTACCGAATGCAGAAAAAGTTAAAGTGGCACTGCTCAGTTTGTTGCATTATTGATCTAATCAAAAAACCAAGGAATTTTTTAACAAAACAAAATTAGCTATGGAATTTCAGGATATTATTAAACAGGTAGAATCTTTTCACACGGCATTTGGAATAGAAAATAATGCATTACCGACATTGCTCAGCCATTCAGCGGCTGAATTGAGGTATAATTTAATGAAAGAAGAGAATGAGGAGTACTTGGAGGCAGCGAAAAATGGCGATATTGTTGAAATTGCTGACGCGCTTGGCGATCAATTGTATATTTTATGTGGGAGTTTATTAAGACATGGATTACAACATAAAATAGAAGAAGTATTTATGGAAATTCAACGTTCCAATATGAGCAAATTAGACCAAGATGGCAATCCTATTTATCGTGCGGATGGTAAAGTGCTAAAATCCTCACTTTATTTTAGACCCGACATAGGTAAAATACTACATCAGTAAATAGTATTCGAATAGTTATTCACTATTTACCTTTCATTTCTTTTGCTCATGTGCTATTATTTAATTTTGACTTTAGTTTAGTTTTGAGTCCATCAAAATAAACATGAAAGATTTATCCATTTATTTTCATCCAATATCCCAAAAACCAAATTGTAATGAAGAGCAATTGGGATTTGTTATTGATTCGTTTACGGTAGAATTTCCCGATTTACAACCCAATGGATGTGCAATTATTTATGTGCCTGAATACAGAGGGCTTAATCAAAATTTTGATAATTATGGGCGCGAAATTGAAGGGCCAAGTAATTTCAGAAGTGAGCTCTATTTATTATGTAAAGGGCTAGAATGGAAAACAGCCATTTATGATCTTGGTGATTTATTGCCTGGCAATGACTTAAAGGATACTTACTATGCACTAGCTCAAGTTACGGCGGAGTTGGTAAAAAATAAAATTGTTCCAATTGTTGTGGGTGGAGGCCAAGATTTAACAACGGCAATGTTTACAGGGTATGAAGAACTAGAGCAATTAATAAACACTTGCACAATTGATGCTAGGTTGGATTTAGGAGCTGTGGATGATGCTGTTTGTCACGACCGTTTCATTGGTAGCTTGTTATTAAGACGCCCTTGTTATCTATTCAATCATGCGAATATTGGTTTACAACTGCCTTTCGCACAATCGAAAGAACTCGAGCTCTTTGAAAAACTTTATTTTGACGTTTGTCGCCTCGGAGAATTCAATTCAGATGTTAAATACGCAGAGCCAATTTTGCGGAACGCTGATATTATTAGTTTTGATTTTGAATCGATTCGTGCTTCTGAAACCAGAGGCGCTCACGGTAATCCAAATGGTTTTTATGCTGAGCAAGCCTGCCAAATAGCAAAATATGCTGGTATAAGTGATAAAGCGACAAGCTTTGGTGTTTTTAATTGCTTTTCTAGTTCACGGATAGCCGAGAAACTTATTGCTGAAATGATTTGGTATTTTTTAGATGGTTACTTTGCAAGGAAAGGTGACTTTCCTATTGGAAATAAAATAGATTATTCAAAGTTCACGGTGTATCTTGAACAAGGTGATCATGAAATCGTGTTTTATAAATCAAACAAGTCAGATAGATGGTGGATGGAAGTGCCTTATCCACCTGATCAATTTTCAAAATTTGAACGGCATCACATGGTTCCTTGTAATAAGAACGATTACGATAAAGCGATGCAAAATGAAATGCCAGATTTGTGGTGGAGGACCTATCAAAAACTAGGTTGAAATTAAATTACATCATTTTTATTCTAAATTAAAAAAAGCAAATCAACTAGTTTTTATCGGTTAGTTTTAACTTTATTTGAAATAATAAAACAAACTTTTTTTTTGTTTTAATTTTTTTTAATTATTTTAGCGCACGTTTTGGGAATAAACTGCATGTCCTTCTACGCTTGACTAATGTTAACTTAAAATGAACCTGTTGAAAATAAGTGTTTTATCTTTCGTAGTATTGTTTGTAATAGGCAGTGCTTCTAGTCAGCAAGACAAGTTGCTAACTCATTTTTTTTACGATAAAATGAGTATAAATCCAGGCGAAACTGGTTTAGACGATGGTATTTGTGCAACCACCATATACAGAAATCAATGGGACAAAGTAAATGGCGCTCCAAATTCTGCCGTTTTAAATATTGAAGCTAATATGAATCGCTTCTTTCCTGGAGGTCTTGGTATTTCATTTTACCACGACGCTATCGGTTTTTCGCGACAAAATAACGTGTTGCTTAATTATTCATATCCAATACAAATAGGGAATTTAGGCCGTTTGGGGCTAGGACTAGGAGTTGGCATTATGACTTATGGCATGAATCCAACGTGGGTGCCACCTCAAACAATTATTGACCCTTCATTACCCGCAACAGGATTTCAAGCAGCTAACCTCGATTTAAATTTTGGTGCTTATTTCAAAGGGAAAAATTTTTACGCTGGACTATCTTCTACGCACCTGAGCGAGTCTGTTTTATCGAGTGTTGGTTCCCAAGTTCTTCCTGCAACCTATCAGTCTGCTCGTCACTATTACTTGATGGGTGGTTATAAGGTAAGAGATGTAGCCGGGGGTAATATTGACGGAAACTTGTTACTAAGAACTGATTTAGTGAAGTTTTCTACTGATATTAATGCTAGGTACTTTTATGTAAAAAATAATAAAGAAATTGCCTACGGAGGGGTAACCTACCGAACATCTGATGCAGTAGCAATCATTCTTGGATATAATCCAATTGCCGATTTAACAGTAGGGTATTCATATGATTTAACATTAAATAAACTTTCCAGTGTTTCCCGTGGATCACATGAAATAATGGTTAAGTATTGTTTTTATTTACCTCCACCTCCAGTGACAAAATCGCGTCACCCAAGGTGGTTATAAATTTTAAAGATTTAGTATGTAACCATTTTTATTGTTCATACGTTATGACAAACCATAATAACCTGTAGCAAAGTTAGTTTGTTTAATGTTCGAACTTAAATAAGTATAAAATGAAAAGATTTTTTGCTATTGCCGTATTTATAGCTGTTTTATCATCGTGTAATGACATTGATGGTAATTTAGTTGGTGTTCAAGGTAGAGGTACTTTTTACCCAGACATTCTTGGCCCTGGAAAAGTTCCTTATGGAATGATTTATGTGCCCGCCGGAGCATATCAGTCCGGAGAAGATGATGAGGACATCATGGGCTTGCATACCGCTCGAGTGAGAACGGTTTCTGTTCAAGCATTTTACATGGATGCTTCTGAGATTTCTAATAACGAATACCGCCAATTTGTGGATTGGGTGCGTGACTCAATGGCGAGAGAAAAATTGTTTAGAAGACAATCTGCTGACGATGCAGAAGAGTGGGTTAATGTCCCAGATGATTTTTTCAAAGAACCTTATCGATCACTTATTTCTCAAGGGTCTGATGTTCAAGGTGCTAACACTCCTTTTGAGCCGTTTTTAACAGGAGAAGATTCCGAAGAATTAGATAAAGCTTATTTATTACTATCTGGTTATGACGGAATTAAAGTGAATAGCTTTAATTGGAAAAAAGCAGGTTTAGCGAAAGCTCCTAAGAAAATAACAAGAAAAGATATTGATTTAACACTGAATCCATTAGAGGTTTCTAATATCTTTTATGCTTATTCCAAACAAGGTAAATCGGCTGACATGAAGTCAGAAGGTCCTAAAGATTTTGATAAGAAACTTCTCGAAGCCAACGGTGGTCGTCTCGAAAACCGAAAGTTTTTCACGTTGAATTGGGAGGTTCCTATTGATTACACCGATCCTGAGACTGCTTTTTTACTTTCTGATATGTACTTAGGTCAGGAGGAACAGTACTTTAAGAATAAACAAATCGATACAAGGTTACTTTTTTACGACTATTATTGGATAGATTATAAGGAGGCTGCAAAGCGAGGGAAAATTCAAACAGCAGATGTTGATGCGCGAAATTCTTACAATTATCTAAATGAAAATTTAACGGGAAACCACAGAAGAGATCCACTATCTAAAGATTATAAAAATAATGGATTACATCGTTCCACGTTAAATGTTGACGGAAGTCAAGTAATGTTTGATTCAACTGTTTACAACGATCCAACATCTATTGATCCTTCAACTTATTCCTCGGTTCCTACTGATCAAAATGGTGTAGCATTAGTGGAGGGGGGGATTTTAATCAATCCAGGGCAAGATTTGGATTTGGGTTATACAAATACGAAGGGCCAACATAATGCAATTCGGGGCCATACAGACAGAAGTAGATTTATTATCAAGGAAAGAATTCATGTTTATCCTGACACTTTATGTTGGGTTAGGGATTTTACGTATTCTTTTCATGATCCGATGACTCAAAATTATTTCTGGCACACTGCCTATGACAACTATCCTGTTGTTGGAGTTACTTGGTCACAAGCGAAGGCCTTTTCTGTTTGGAGAACACAACTTTTTCACAGTTGGTTATTATCTAATGGGGATTTATTCGTAAATGATTTTCGTTTGCCTACTGAAACTGAGTGGGAGAGAGGATCTCGTGGAGATTTAGATTTATCGCAATATCCTTGGGGTGGTCCTTACATCAGAAATGCTAATGGTTGTTTCTTAGCAAATTTCAAGCCGATGAGAGGTAGGTATTTTGAAGATGGTGGGTTCCACACGGTTAAAGTATATTCTTATAATCCCAACGCTTTTGGACTGTATTGTATGGCCGGAAATGTGGCAGAATGGTGTTCATCGGCTTATGAAAATTCCGCAAGCGAATTTACGCATGATCTCAATTCCGACAATCAGTATGATGCGAAAGACGGCGACCACCCTGTTAAAAAACGTAAAGTTATTCGTGGTGGTTCTTGGAAAGATATTGGGTATTATCTTCTTAATTCAACACGCACATACGAATACCAAGACACTGCTAAATCGTATATCGGATTTCGTAATGTAATGACACATTTAGGTAGAGGAGGAAAAGACCTCGAGGCTGAAAATGGTGAAGAAATTCAGAGCGACATCCAGCTAAAATAATTATTTCTGTAACGTATTATTTAATTAAAGTTTAACATATAAATCTAAAATCATGAGTGGTAAGTCAAAAAGTGTTTTCGCATCTAAAGGGTATAAGAAGTTAATGGGTAAAGTTTATGGCTTTGGTGCTGCCGTAGTTATTCTTGGAGCGTTGTTTAAAATTATGCACTGGCCTTTTTGTGACCAGATGTTAATCATCGGTCTGTCCACTGAAGCGCTTATTTTTGCCTTGAGTGCTATGGAGCCTTTACATGCAGAACCAAATTGGGCTGTTTATTACCCTTACCTTTTACCAGAAGATGAAAGACCGCAATCTGCTGAGGAGTTGGCTGCTTTTCCAAAGCCATTGGATCTTGCTGGTGGAGCAGGAGGAGGTTCTTCAACAGGAATTACTGAAAAATTCGACGAGCTACTTGCAAATGCCAAAATAGATCAAGCTCTTTTAGATAGATTAGGTTCTTCTATGAGGGACTTAAGTAACAACGCAGAACAACTTAAAAGCGTTTCTTCTGCCGCAACAGCTACCGATTCATATGTGGCAAGTTTAGAAGCAGCTTCTCAAAGTGTGGCGACACTTGTTTCCGACTACAAAAAAGCTTCCGTTTCACTCGTTGGCATTACCGAAGCTCAAGTAGACGGTGAACAAATGGGTATAGCGATGCAAGGCGTTTCCAAAAATTTAACTGCTTTGAACAATGTTTATGAGCTTCAATTACAAGGTTCTTCAGCCCATTTAGAGGCAACTCAAGGCTTCCAAAAACAAGTGTTAGAAATGATGAGTGATTTATCAGCTTCTGCCGAGGATACTAAATTGTACCGTGAGAACATGGCTATGTTAGCACAAAACTTAACCGACTTGAATAATGTTTACGGAAACATGCTTAAGGCGATGAAAAGCTAAATCATTTAACAACCTAATTAATTATAAATAATTTTAAACACATAAATTATGGCTGGAGGTAAAGAAACCCCAAGACAAAAGATGATTGGTATGATGTATTTAGTGCTTACGGCATTACTTGCATTGAATGTTTCTAAGTCTGTTCTTGATGCTTTTGTTGCTATTGAGGAGAATATTCAAAGAGGAAATATTGTTCAGTTTGAAAGAGGAGAGGCTGCTAAAAAAGATCTTAGTCAAGAATTGTCAACTCAGTTAGATGACGAGGCTGGTAGAGCTAAGAAGAAAAAAATCAAACAATACTTGGACCTCATTAAAAAAGTGGATAAAGAAACAGGCGCTATGATTAAGCTCATTGACGAAGTGAAGCTCAAAATCCTTGAGAAAAGTGGTGAAGACATAAAAAACGTAAAGGACAAGAATAAAGAATCGATTATTTGGACTAAATATTCTTTAGAAAAGCCATTGTTGCCCATTAGAATGAATTTAGAAGCAGTTCAAGCGAAAGACCAGTTTGATAAGCCGATGCATGAAATAATAGGTTCTGAAATTAAAAGATTAGACCCCACGAAAGATGGTTTAAAACTTTGGAAAAAATTTAATGCTTACCGCAAGTTCGTTGTAGAAACCACTGGATCATACAAAGAAGGTGAAAACACCAAATGGGTTGTTAAAGTGAAAGACATTAATACGTTTAAAGACAATAATGATTTAACGAAGCAAATTAATAACATGTTTAAAGCTCCAGGTAATAAAGTTAACAAGGAAGATCTTGCTGCTTTATCATCCATTTATGAAGAATTAACAAAGCAGGAATTAAATGATCACCATGAATTGAAAGGTATCCATTGGATGGCAAAAACTTTTGACCATTCACCGCTTGTTGGTGCACTTGCCTCATTATCTTCCTTACAGAATGATATTTTAGCAGCAAGAGCAAAAGCAGTGAACTTACTTAAGAGTAAAGTAACAACGGGCGAATATTCTTTTAATAAAATTCAAGAATTGGTTAGTGGACCTGGTGTTGCGACAGCTGGTGAAGATATCGAATTGAAAGTGACTATGGCCGCATACGATTCAGACAATAACCCTGTGGTAACTGGTCCTGGAACAATAACCGTTGTTGATGGTATAGGCACTGTGAAAACAACCGCCGCCAACAATGGTGAAATGAATTTGTCCGGAACAGTTAAGATTTTTAATAAAGCTGGTGTTCCAAAAGAAAGACCATGGACATGGAAAGTGCAGATTGTTCAACCTAATGGCTCCATTGCGTTACCCGAGCTATCTGTTATGTATAAAGATCATGATAATAAAGTGGTTCCTGTTGCTGCAGGTGTAGTATCCTCTTCTATTAGTGTTTCTGGTGGATCAGCTACTCCAGCTAGTTGGAGTGATGCAAATGGCAACTACAAAGGTTATTATGTTAGAGTTGCTCCAGGATCCAAGCAAGTGGCCATTACTTTAACAGGAAAAGATAAAGACGGCAAATCGAGAAGTTTTGGTACTTTTAAGTATAGAGTAAAGCCATTTCCAACTGCACAAGTAGCAGGTACTGTGATCTCTAAGCAAACTGGTTATACCGCAACTGTAAGCTTTGGAGCAGAATCCGTTTTTACAGGTGTAGTTTTTGGATATATTGGTGGAACCATTGATGATGTTCCTTTTAATGGACGAGTAGTTCCAGGGAGTGCTGTAGCTAAGCTTAGAGCTGGTAAGAGAGTGGGAATTGAGATTTTTTACACCCGAAACGGAAAGAAAGCTGATTTGCCCGCTCAAGGAATACTAAAAGTAACTAATTAGAAAATTATGAAAGTTAATGTCGGATTAATTTATTTCTTTATTGGTTTGTGCTCATTTGTTTGCGCGCAAGGGGATCCAATGAGAGGCCCATTAAATCAACCTTCCAACGGTGTTATTGACGGGGTTGTACTTCAGGAAGAACTGCCAGTGGGTGCGGCTAGGCCATACGAGTTTGTTCGTGCAGCTGATTATGCTTTTGCTAAAAGAGTGTATTCTCGAATCGATGCCAGAGAAAAAATGAATCACTCGATATTTCTACCCTACGATTCTTTTGAAGGTGCGGAGGGCGAAGCAACATCATTCAGTCCTTCTAGTTTAAAAGAGGTGGATAATACATCTTGGAATCGTAATCAAACGAGTTGGTCACTTTGGACAATCATTTTGCGACATATCCTTCTTGGCGATTTGACAGTTTATCAGGTTGCTAGCGATTTACACCCGACCGTGGAAGACGGCTACAGTCTCAAATATCCAGTGGTCAAAAGTCCTAATTTTGACGGAAACGACTATTTTCTAAGTGGTCAATACAAAAAAGCAATATCAGACATAATTTCAGCCAATGGAAAAGGAGATGATTTAAAACTCGCTCGAATAAGTGACACTGAAGACACCATTACTGTTGTGAAAACGGACCAAACACTCCAAGTATTTTTAGACTCGGCTATTAAAGCTGATCCTGATTACGAAACGTTTTTATCTGTTGATAGGGATAAATTTCAAAGTTGGTGGGATGCAGCCAATGTAAATTCGGTAGTAAAAAAAGATTACAAGGTTATGTATGCTGCTTCAAATAGCATTTTTGCTTACAACCTAAAGGAAGATTGGTATTTCGATAAAGAATTATCCATGTTTGAAAAACGAGTTATTTGCATAGCGCCTGTTGCACGTTATACGGTAGATGTCAATTCAAGTGACCCCGATGCTGAACGTGGCGATTTAATTGTATACAGTAAATCTGGTAAAGCATATATTTTTGGTAAAGGTTTTGAGGAATACGAGGATGAGTATGAAGAGCGTGAAATGTTTTGGTTGTATTTCCCTGAATTGAGAAATGTTATCGTAAATTATTTTGTTTACAATGATAAATCAGATGCTAATTTAATGTCTTTCGATGATTTATTTTGGAAACGTTATTTTACTGCACAGATTTACAAGAGTTCAAACAGATTCGATCAAGAAATTCAAGATTATCGTTTTGGTGTGGATGCACTATACAAAGCGGAAGAATTTAAAAATTCGTTGCGCACTTGGGAACACGACGTTTGGAATTACTAAGTGGTGTTAAATTTTTCAAAGCCCTGGCACTTGCCGGGGTTTTTTGTTTTATTTTTGTACTATGAAATCAATAGGGCAACGAATTACTTTTGTTGATCATTCCGATAAAACAACGATTGTTATTGAGCCAGAAAAGAAGTTGTTTGTCAATCTTATGATGGGTGCTTGGTTAGCTATGTGGTATACCATCGGTTTTACATTAATTTGGGCTTTTAATGTTCTTAAGTTGTCCCGACAGGAAAAAATTATTATTGTTATTGCATTAGTTTTTTGGTTCTATTACGCTTTTCGCGTAACGAAGGCCTTTCTTTGGTTACAATATGGAAAGGAAAAAATTAAAGTTAATGAGGTTGGTATTCACATTAAAAAGTCAATCGCTAATTACGGTAAGTCTTCGGTATATTTTCATGAAAACATTGAAAAAATTAGTTTGGTGTATCCTGAACCGAACTCCATTCAAAGTGTTTGGGAATCATCCCCATGGATTAATGGTGGAGAAAGAGTGCAATTTGAATACCTAAATAAAACGATAAGATTTGGAAAAAAAATTGATCCAAA
>Ga0247834_1002323_pt1 | contig 29132 bp, 27 predicted proteins | sample LaCruzMarch2015__8_FD_187118 | JGI IMG/M metagenome (GOLD analysis project Ga0247834, IMG submission 187118) | Freshwater microbial communities from meromictic Lake La Cruz, Castile-La Mancha, Spain - LaCruzMarch2015_12m | ecosystem: Environmental > Aquatic > Freshwater > Lake | place: Spain... | reverse complement strand
TGGCACTGACCTCAGGGTCAGGTCGGGTGGTCGGTTCGTCGGATGTCATCATGTCTGCCAATCATGCCCCGCTCAGAACTTCATATCAGGACGGCCGTTTGTCTCACCCATGTTGGCAGAGGGGGCTTCTCGGCATGTTGGCTGCGCTGGAGGGACTCACCTCGGATGAGGTTGTGCTCGAGGACATTTGCACCGACATGGTCACCGCAATCAGGAGCGGTGACGACCAGATGGCAGAATCCAGGTCGACGGGGGAAGAGAAGATGCAAACACTCGAGGTGTCTGGCCTTCTTGCTGAGATTAACGACGGCAGGACGTGAACATGAAGTATTTCGCTTTTGCCCTGACGCCCGCAATCATTCTCTCAATGCGAGATTCAATAGCGCTGACCGTCGTGCTTGGAACACTCAGCTGCGAACAGTCAGTTCGCTCTGGACACGAGACGACGCTCTCTGTTTTCCGAGGGTACGCGAGCGCCGTAGGGCGGGGAGCACCCGTCGAGCTGGTGATCGGGGAGGCAGGCAAGAGCAGTGACGGTTGGGGCCGTCCGATTCGTGTTGAGGTCGCGTCAGATTCGTGTTGGCGACTGCTGTCGATGGGAGCCGACGGAGTTCCGGGGACCGAGGACGACGTCGGCCAAGAGCTTGGGCATTGTGGGCCGTCGGTGACAGCGCCGCGACGCTGAGGGCACATCGCGGTCACATTGGGCCCATCGGTCACCGGACCGAGGCTGGCGGCGTTGACACGGGGTTGGCGTCGGCGGACCGTCTGGCCCAACGGAGCTGTCATGACCATTGCCACGAGCCCTTCTCGCACCGCCCTGGCCCGCGCCCTGACCAACGACGCCAACGGCACCGTCAGCGTTCGCGACGCCAAGGACATCGTGAAGGAATCCGTCGCCGAGATTGCGTCGGCGAAGGACCCCCAGCGGGCGTTCACCCGCAGCCAGCAGACCATCAATGCGGCCCTCGCCCTCGTGAGCCCCACGGGCACTGCCGAGAAGGCGCTGAAGGAATTCGCGACGGTGGGCAAAAACGCCGTCAGCACCCGGCTCGCCGAGCTGGCCGGCGCTGGCAGCCTGCCTGCCGACGTCAAGAGCGCGCTCAAGACCCTGCTGGTGGATGCCGGCGTCGTCGCTCCCGGCGCGACGTTTCGCACCGAGGCCGTCAAGGGCGATGCCGCCAAGGGCTTCTCGTTTGAGTTCTCGGCGGGGACCGTCAAAGGCAAGGCCCACGCCCTGCGCTATGCCGACAGCTGGGTGTTGTCCCCTGTGCCCCTGAGCAAGAAGAACCTCGACGACGCCAGCACCGCCATGCGCGCCTGGTTCGACACCGACTTTGCTCCCGACCTCGCAAGCATGGGGGCCACCGCCGCCGAGCTGCGCGCCGCCCGCGCCGCCCTGGTGCCGACCTATGCGTTCTTCCCCGGCTCGTCCGATCCCGATGGTCTGGTGACGACGTTCCCCGTGGTCTTGTCGTTCGACAACCAGACGGGCAGCGACCACGGTCTGTACCTGGGTCTCGATCCCGCCACTGGCGCCACCGAGGCCTATTCGTTCAACTGACGCTTCACCCGACGGTTCTCCTGAAGGGACGGCGGCCGGTGCCTGACGACGACGAAGCCGGCTACCGCAAGGCCCGGGATACAGACCTCAAAGCCCAGGCCCACAACCACCGGGTCTTTGTGGCCGGGCTGCAAAAGCATCCGGGCCGGGCCGTGGTGTTGGCGGTGGCCTTCGCGGCCCTCGGGGCCTTCATGCTCCTCGAGTACCGGTCCCCGGCCGGCGTCCTCGGCCTCGCCGTCGCCGTCTACTTGATCGTGGTCGCCAAACCCCGCCGCTGACGACGCTGCCCCTCGCCCGGCGCTTCGCGCCGACCGATGTGACCTCACCCCCGGCGCTTCGCGCCACCCCCTCTCCCTGAAGGGAGAGGAGGCAGAAGTGTTGCCCGCCGCTGACGACGCTGCCCCCTCGCCCTTCAGGGAGAGGGGGTTGGGGGTGAGGTCTTGAAAAGGCGCACGGCGATGGCCAACGCCACAAGCGGCGGCACGCACAGCCACAACAGCCGCCAGTTCTGCTGGTCCGCCACTGGCAGCACCTTGACGACGACGGCCAGCACGCCCAGCGCTGCCAGCAGCAGGCTCACCACCCGCAAGGCCCGCACCGCTCCCGTCGACGGCCGACGGGCGTGACGTCGCTGTGACCACAGCCACCACAGGCCCAGGGGCAGCAGGGTGAGGGTGAGGGGATTGCCGAACAGCAGGTTCTCGTTGGCCCAGGCCACGTGGTGGTCGGTCATGGTGGCCATCACGAACAGCACCGTGCCGGGGACGCCGACGGCGACGCCCACCGCCATCGCCGACAGCGCCAGCAGCCGTCGTCGTCGCCAGCGGCCGAGCAGCAGGATGGCCGCCGCCGCCAGCAGGCCCAGGATGGCGAACGTCGTCGTCGACACGGGCCCGGGCGCTGCTGGGCGAATGGCCTGGTGCAAGACCCGATTCCCGGCCACGAGGGGATGCAGCACGCCGTCGTCGCCGCTGACCTGCACGGTGCCCAGAAAGGCTTCGAATTCGTCGGGGAGAAACGTCGCCTCCCAGACGGTGAGGGGCCGGTCCACCTCGTCGTTGAGGAGGGCGTCGATCAGGGTGCCCACCACCGGACTCACCGCCGTCAGCCGGCGGGTGTGCTCCCGCAAGGTGGCGCTGGGCGTGGTCGCCGCCCGGGACAGGGCGCCCTCGGTGACGTGGTCGATGGCGTCTCTGATGCGGGTGGTGCAGTTGTCGCTGTAGTGGTCGTACAGATAGGACCGGTTCTCCGGGCGCACGTTGTCGGCGAGGAGCGTCGCCAGCCGCAGCTTCTGTGACGCCGTCAAAGCGAGGGTCTGCACCCGCACGTCGCGGTTCTTGCGGATGTAGAGGGCGATGGTGCGGTCCACGGGCCGCTCGGCGACGTGGAAGGTCAGGTGCCCCTGCAGGTAGCGCAGGGCCAGGGCGGGGTCGAACTCGTACTCGCCGTAGTTGTAGAGGCGCTCCGCGTGCAGACGCCGGTCCCGCACCACGATGGCGGCGTGGCCAAACCACTCGGCGATCTCGTCGCCCACCCCGAAGGTCACCACCTCGACGTCGAGGTCGGCGCCGTTGCTCAACCCCTGGCTCCAGGGGGCAACCACCGGCGCCGTCGGCGTCGCCGCAGCCATCGCCACCAGCAGGAACCAGGGATTCATCGCTTCACCGTAGCAGCCGCCCGAAGGCACTGCCCCCGGACGTGCAGGGCGGTGGGATGCGGTGGCTGGGAATGGTGGGTGTACATCCTACACCCGATTGCGTTGGCGAAAAAAGCGCACAAGGTGCCGCGCAGCACCGGAGTCTTTCATGTCCACGCCCCTGTCTTTTCACGATGAGCGCCCAAGCAACCGGGACGAGCCCTACGTCTACGGGACGGCCAACCGTCGCGACAGCGGCGGCGGCGGTGGTGGCAGCGGCGCCATGAAGGTGGCGTTGATCGTGGTGGCGCTGGCGTCGTTGGCGGGCCTGGTCTTCTCCATGACCTCCAGCGGTGACTTCATCGAGCACCTCGACCGGCAGGTCCACAGCATCCACTGCAGCTTGCTGCCCGGCGCCAAGGCCGAGGTCGGCGAGAGCGGCTGCCGCACGGTGATGATGTCGCCGTATTCGTCGGTGATGCGCACCTCCATGTGGGGGGGCATTCCCATCGCGCTGTTGTCGGTGGCGACCTTCGCCTACCTGATCATGCGCAGCCTTGGCATGCTGCTGTCGAAGACGACCACCCGCAAAGAGACCCTGTTTCTCATCGCGGCGACGGGGCTGCCGTCGGTCATGTCGATCATCTTTGGCTCCATCGCCATGAACAAGCTCGGGGCGGCCTGCACGATGTGCATCGGCATCTACGTGAGCTCCGCCATCGCTTCCATCGCCGCCATCATCGCCCACGTCACGGCGGGGCCGTCGGATGGCAGTTCGTCCATCGGCCTGTGGGCCCGCTGGTTTGGCGAAGGCTGCGTCTACGTCTTCACCCTCGTGTTCTTCTACGTGATCTTCGCCCCCACCTCGCCCAAGAGCGCCGAAGGCTGCGGCACCCTCGTGCAGAAGGAAGACCCCGCCGGCATCTTCATCACCATGTCCAAGGGCGCCGGCGTCCCCGGCCTCGCCGTCCTCGACCCCCTGTGCCCCGCCTGCAAGGGCTTCGACGAGCGCATCCGCACCAGCGGCATCGACCAGCGTGTGGCCCTGCAGACGGTGCTCTTTCCCCTCGACAGCACCTGCAACTGGATGGTGAAGGAGAGCCTGCACCCCGGTGCCTGCGCCGTCTCCGAAGCCATGCTGTGCGACAAAGACGGCGCCCTCGAGGTGCTCGATTGGGCCTTCGCCAACCAGGAGCGCCTGCGCACGACGGCGAAGACCGACGAAGCCGCCGTCCGCAAAGAGATCGAGACCAAGTTCCCCAAGGTGAAGGGCTGCCTCGGCAGTGCCCCCATCAAGAACAAGGTCAACAAGAGCCTGCGCTTCGCCGTCGCCAACGCCCTGCCGTTGCTGACGCCCCAGCTCTTCATCGGTGACCGCCGCGTGTGCGACGAAGACACCGACCTCGGTCTGGAATTCACCGTCGAGAAAATGCTCGCCGCCCAGCCAGCCGCCGCCCCCTCGGGTCGTCGTCGCTGATCGTGGCCGACAGTCGCTGAAAGCCAGCATCCGCCTTTCACAAGAACTCCCCGCAAGGACCGTCGCCATGTCGAGTGAACCCATCCGCAATCTGGTGCTCTTCGCCGCCTGCCTGCTCGTGCCCCTCGGCATGGTGGTGTCGTCGGAGCGGGCCGCTGCGTCACGCCTCGCCGAAGCCGGTGACGCCGCGTCGGAAGTGCCCATCGCCTCCGCCGCCGAGGAGGGCTACTGCTCGGTGCAGCTCAAGCAGATCTTGCGCCGGGTCGCCGGCGCCTGCGGCCTGCTCGGTGAGGGTGGCCGTGGCTGCAAGCCCGCCGACGCCAAGAACGTGGCCTCGATGAGCGGCGACGACTTCAACGCCCTGTTCTCGCCCCTGGCCAGCCGCGCCCACATCGTCCAGTTCGACGCCGAGCAGACGGCCCTCGATCCCAAGGCCACCGCCGAGGTCGAGCAGGTCTGGGCCGAGAAGGGTGGCGCCAGCTTCTTCTTCGTCGTGTCCCGCGCCTCGAAGGACGGCGGCGCCGACTACAACACCGAGCTCTCCCAGCAGCGGGCCCAGGCCGTCATGGGCCACCTGCAGAGCAAGTTCCCCGAGGACGACGACCTCAAGCGCGTGGGCCTGCTGTGGCTCGGCGCCGACTACGCCCAGCTCGGCGAGAACTTCTGCGAGTGGAAGCGCAGCCGCACGGGGGAACCCTGCACCGCCAAAGACATCAACCGTTCGAGCTTCATGGCCTGGATCGACTGCGCCATCTGACGTCGTGATCGTGTCGTGATCGTGACCGTGTCGTGATCGTGACGTCGTCGGCAACGACAGCGAAGGACCCCGTGCTTCATTCTGCCCTCCGTGCTGCTTCCCTCGTCGCCTTCGTCGCCGTCTTCGTCGCAGGTGGTCTGCTCGGGGCCTGCGACAGCTCCAGCGGCCCCGCCGCCAATGAGCCCAAGCCCTCCCGCTTCAACGCCGCCACCAAGCACAGCGGCGGCGACGCGGCGTCCAAGAGCTTCTGTGAGGCGGTCTTTCCCCGCGGTGAGCAGGGCCGGCCCTTCGTGGCCCCCGCCGAGAAGCCCTTGCCCGGGGTGGCGTCGGTGGCCCCCGCCAGCAAGGCGGGCACCTGGAAATACGTGAACCTGTGGGCCACCTGGTGTCGCCCCTGCGTGGAAGAGATGGCCCTGCTGGACCGCTGGCAGCAGACCCTGCGCAAAGATGGCCTGCCCATCGACCTCGTCATGTACTCCGTCGACGACGGCGAGGCCGACCTGCAGGGGTGGCTCAAGAAGGGCACCGTGCCCGGCACCATCCGCTGGTTGAAGGGGGGCGCCGCCGACCTGCCCGCGGTCCTCGAAGGCCTGGGGGTGGCCGCCACCTCGCCCATCCCGGTCCACGCCCTCATCGACGGCGACAACCACGTCCGCTGCGTGCGGGTCGGCTCGGTCCACCAGGAAGACTACGCCGCCATCAAGGCCATCATCGCTGGCGGCTGAGCGGTCTTGCGCTCCACATCGCGCAGGGACGCGGTCTGGGGCGCGCGTCGCGGCCGCGAACCGTCAGCCCACGGACAACAGGCGCCGCAGCACGGACGCCACCATTGGTTCTTCGCGGCGGTTGAAGTGCGCGCCGCCGGGAACGAGCTCGACATCGGCACCGAGGCGCTGCCGCCACAGCGTTGCGTTGTGCTGCTGGTCGGCGGTGAAGGGATCGTCCTCGCCGAGGATCACCTGCACGCGCCCGAGGCGCTCGCGCAGTGCGCCGGTGGGAAGCGGCGTCTGCTGCCACGGCAGGATGGTGGGCCACGGCTTGTCGATCTGCCACCACGCCGCCACCCCGACGAAGCCGCCGATGCGCACCTCGAGGCGCGACAGGGCGTGCAGCCAGCCAAGACACGAGACGCTGTGGCCCACGACGATGACGCGCGCGGGATTGTGGAGGGTGAGCGCTGCAGCGAACGCCCGGGCGCAGCCGTCGATGGTGGGCGCGTCTTTGTCTGGCAGCGCTACACGCTGCACCCGCGGCTCGAGGGCCGCGAGCCAATGGTACCAGTCGTCGTCGATGGTCCCGCTCCAGCGCGGGGTCACGAGGATCGCGTCGACGGGGGAGGCCCCTGGTGCAGGCTGCGTCATCGCCACACCATCGCACGGTCGGGGGCACGACCGGGGCGCCTGTGTTCAGGGGTGACAGGCGCTCGACGGCAACGCATCAGGACCAGCACGAGGCCGACCGCCAGCACCCCGGGACCCGTGGGTCGTCAGGCGGGGTCCCGGTCGCGGCGCATCCGCAGCCGGGCTCCTCGGTGGTGTCTGCTGCAGACCGCACTCGCAGATCTGACCGACCTGACCGACCTGACCGACCGGGCCGTCGCGTCGACGTCAGCGGGCCCGCTCGAGGAGTTTGTGGCTCACGTCCTTGAGGGTGAGGTCCTTCGCCCGCAAGGCCACCGCCATGTGGAACAGCAGGTCGCTCGCCTCTTCGATGACGTCGTCGTTGGTCCCCACGTGCAGGGCCCGCACGAACTCCACGAGCTCTTCGCCAAGCTTCTTCATGCGCTTGTTGTCGTCGGCCAACAGCTGGGTCGTGTAGCTGCCCGCCGGGCGCTCCCGCTGCCGCTGGGCCAGCACGTCGTCGAGGGCCACCAGGGATGAGCCCGCCCGCGACGGCCCCGCCTGACAGAAGCACGAGCGCGCGCCGGTGTGGCAGGCCGGCCCGTGGGCAAAGACGCGGACCACCGCGGCGTCGCGGTCGCAATCCAGCGCAATGCTCTGCACCCGCTGGGTGTGCCCCGACGTGGCTCCCTTGCGCCACAGGGCCTGGCGCGAGCGCGACCACAGCCAGGTCTCGCCGGTGGCCCGCATCCGCCGCCAGCTCTCGGCGTTGCTGTAGGCGAAGGTCAGCACCTCGCCAGTCGCTGCGTCGACGAGGATGGTCGGCAACAGGCCGTCCTTGTCAAAGGTGGGCTCGCCGCCGCTTTCTTCCATCTGGGGCCGGAAGCGGACATCAATGCCCTCGCCGGCCAGGTGCCCCTTGACGTCGTCGATGGTGAGGACGCGATCGTGAAACAGCGACGCGGCGAGGACGGCGTCGGCGCCCGCCGTGACGGCGTCCTTGAAGTGCGACAGTTTGCCGGCGCCCCCCGAGGCCACGATGGGCACGTTGACCCGCTCCCGCGCCAGGCGCAGCAGCTCGAGGTCAAAGCCCTGTTTCGTGCCGTCGGCGTCAATCGACGTGAGCAAGATCTCGCCGGCGCCGCGAGCGACGGCCTCTTCGATCCAGGCCAGCGCGTCCTTCCCCGTCGGCACCTTGCCGCCAGCGACGAAGACCTCGAAGCGGGTGCCGCCACCCTCGACAGCAACGCGCTTCGCGTCGACGTTTGCGACGCGTTTCGCGTCGACGTTTGCGACGCGTTTCGCGTCGACGGCGACAACCACGCACTGGGCACCGAAGCGCTCCGAGGCCCGGGTGATGAGCGTGGGGTCCTTCACCGCCGCCGAGTTGATGGCGACCTTGTCGGCGCCCGCGTGCAGCAGGGCCTCGACGTGCTCGACGGCAGAGACGCCGCCGCCCACCGTCAACGGAATGAAGACCTGCTCGGCGACGCGAGCCACGACGTCGAGCATGGTCTTTCGACCTTCGGCGGTTGCCGAGATGTCGAGGAAGACGAGCTCGTCGGCGTCGGCCTCGTCGTAGCGCCGGGCGGCCTCCACCGCGTCGCCGATGTCGCGCAGGCCCTCGAAGTTGATGCCCTTGACGACGCGGCCGTCCTTGACGTCGAGACAGGGGATGACGCGGACCATGACCATCAGTGGCTCCCTGGCCCGGCGGCGGCCTGCAGGGCCTCCATGGCCTCTTCAAGGGTGAAGCGGCCGGCGTAGATGGCCTTGCCAATGACCACGCCTTTGCAGTGGCGCACGGAGCGCACGTCGTCGAGGGTGCCGATGCCCCCCGACGCGATGACCTGCAGGGCGCCGCGCTGCACGCGGGCCAGCACATCGAGGTCGGGCCCTTCGAGGGTGCCGTCTTTGTGCACCGCCGTGCACAGCACGTGGCGCAGGCCGCGCTCGATGAGGCGGTCGGCGAGGTCTTCGGGGGTCACCCGGCTCGTCGTCACCCAGCCGGCGCCGGCGACAAAGCCGTCCTTCACATCGGCGGCGATGACAATCTGCTCCGGGTCGTAGCGCGCAGCGACCGCGTCGAGGAACGACGGATCTTGCAGGATCGCGGTGCCGACGACGACGCGGACCACGCCCGCTGCCAGCAGCGCATCAATGTGGGCGAGGCTGCGCACGCCGCCACCGGCCTCGACACGATGCCGCCGGGCCAGCTCGGCGATGAGGGCCGTCTGCTGGGGGCCACCGGCAAAGGCGCCGTCCAGGTCGACGACGTGCAGCATCGAGGCCGCCGCGAAGCGCTCCACAAGCTCGAGGGGATCGCCAACCACCTCGGCGCTCTCCTTGATGCCCTTCACGAGGCGGACCGCGCGGCCCCCCATCAGGTCGATGGCCGGCAGGACGACGCAGCTCACGGGGCACCTCGGACGGACGACGACGAAGACGAAGAAGAAGACGACAACTCGTCGAGCCAGCTCTTCAACAAGGCGATGCCCGTGGGCCCGCTCTTTTCGGGGTGGAACTGGTAGCCGCGCACGCGGCCCCGACGGACCGCCGCCGTCCACAGCGCACCGTGCTCCACCGTCGACGTCGTGGACGGTCCCGGGCGGGCGCCAAAGGAGTGGCAGAAGTAGACGACCTCGCCAGTGGAGATGCGGCTCCAGCCCATATGGGGCACCACGACTTCCCGTGGCAGGGCCTCGACTGTGCCGGGAATGAGCCCGAGCCCCTGATGGGAGCCATGTTCGTGGCTCTCGTCGAACAGGAGCTGCATGCCCAGGCAGATGCCCAGCAGGGGCCGGTCGGCGTGGGCGTAGCGGCGCAAGTCCTCGAAGCGGCTGCCAAGGCGCTCCTTCGCGGCCTGAAACGCACCGACCCCCGGCAGCACCAGGCCCGCGCCCTCGGGCACGTCGATGTCGGTCTTGCGCTCGACGACGGCGCCAGCGGCTGTGAGGGCCCGCTCCACCGACCGCAGGTTGCCGACCCCGTAGTCGAGCAGGACGACGTGGGGAGCAGTCGCTGCGCTCATGGGCCGACCTTCACGTCGAGCATTTCCTTGGTCGAAGCCAGACGGGTCGTGCCGTCACGTCGGGTGGCCGCCCGCAAGGCCCGCCCGCAGGCCTTGAAGGTCGCCTCGACGATGTGGTGGTAGTCGCGCCCCTGCAAGCTGTCGACGTGGAGGTTGGCGCCGACGCCGTCACAGAAGGCCCGCCAGAAGCCCTCGAGGACCGTGACGTCGATGGTGGGCGTGTAGACCCCGGGGACCTCGACGCGGAAGGCCAGATACGAGCGGCCCGAGAGATCGAAGGCCGCCCGCACCAGGGCCTCGTCCATCGGCACATAGGCGTGGCCCATGCGCTCGATGCCGGTGCGGTCCCCGAGGGCCTCTTTGACGGCGCGGCCCAGCACGATGCCGGTGTCCTCGACGGTGTGGTGGGGGTCGATCTCGAGGTCACCCTTGGTGTCGATGACCAGCCCAAAGCGCCCGTGCCGGCCAAACGCCGACAGCAGGTGATCGAAGAACGGCAGGCCCGTCGACACCGCCTGGCTGCCGCCGCCTTCGGCGTCGAGGTCGATGTCGACCTTCACGCGGGTCTCGGCGCTCTCACGATTCGCCACGCCACGGCGCGCGACAGGGGCTGATGGGGTCGGCGGGCTCATGGCGTGGGCTCCGTGGTGTCGTTTGGGAGGGCGGCCAACAGCCGCGCATGTTCAGCGTCGCTGCCCACCGAGATGCGCAGGAAGCCCGGGGTGGCGTGGGACAAGTCGCGCACGAGGACCCCGGCGTTGAGCAGGGCCTCGAAGTCACGCCGCGGCGCCGTCGACGACAGCAGAATGAAGTTGGCGCCGCCCTCGATGACGCGTCGGCCCTTCGCCCGCAGTGCGGCCGAAAGCACCCCGCGGGCCTGCACTGTGCGGGCCGCCCGCGCCTGCACCAGCGCCGGCTCGTCGAGGAGCACCCTGGCCGCCGCCTGGGTGAGGGCGTTGACGTTGTAGGGCAGCAGGACTTTGCGCACCTCGACGACGAGGGAAGGGTCGGCCAACAGATAGCCGAAGCGCAGCGCCGCCAGGCCCCGTGCCTTGCTGAAGGTGCGCAGCAGCACCACCCGCCGGTGCCGCTGCAACAAGGGCACAAAGTCCTGACCGCAGAACTCCCGGTAGGCCTCATCGACGACGACGAGGCCCGTCGACGCGTCGAGGACGGCCTCGAGATCGGCCATCGACAGCACCGAGCCCGTCGGATTGTTCGGGCTGGTGACGAGGATGACCTTGGCGGCGGCCGCCCGCGCACACAGGCGCGCAACGGGCCAGGCGTAGTCGTCGTCGGCCGAGAGGGTGAGCTTCTCCTCCTGGGCGCCGAGCAGCCCGAGGTGCAGCGGGTAGATGGAGAAGCAGGGGTCCGGGCGCAGCACCCGCTCGCCGGGACCAAGGACCGTGCGAAACAGCGCCACCAGCAGCTCGTTGCTGCCGTTGCCGACGAGGACACCGTCCCTGGTCCAGCCGTCGGCGCGGGCGATGGTCTCGAGGACCTCGTCGGGAGCGAAGGGCGGGTAGCGACGGAAGTCGAGGGAGCCGAAGCTGGCGATGATCTTCTGCTTCAGGTCATCGGGCAGGTCTTCGTCGGCCTCGTTCTGGTTCAGCTTCACCGGCGCGTCGGGGGGCGCGTCGAGGGTGTAGGCCTTCTGGGCCCGCACCCGCGGCACGGCGAAAAGAGCCGGGTCCAGCGACGATGACGACGACGGCGACGACGACGACGACGACACGGTTGTTGAGGGTGTCACCGGCTCGGCGAGCCTTTCCTCGACAGCGCGGGCGTGGCCGATGAGGCCCTCGCTGCGGGCGAGGGTCGAAATCGCACTGCCGTGGTGACGGAGGTCGTCTTGCTGCCAGCGGATCACGTGGGTGCGACGCATGAAGTCCGTCGTCGACAGGCCGCTGGCAAAGCGGCTCGTGCCGCCCGTGGGCAGGGTGTGGTTGGGGCCCGCGAAGTAGTCGCCAACGGGCTCGGGGGTCCAGTCGCCGACGAAGATGGCCCCCGCCGTCGTCACCTGGTGGGACTTCGCCGGGTCCGCCAGCCACTCGAGGTGCTCGGGGGCCCAGGTGTTGGCAAACGTGATGGCGGCCTCCAGCGACGGCGCGAGCGCGACAACGCCCTGCCCCCGCAGGGCTGCCTCGGCGATGGGGTTTGGCGATGCCACAAGCTCCCGCTCGACGGCCCGGGGCAGGGCCCGCCACAAGGCTTCCGAGGTCGTCACGCAGCAGGCGACGGCGCGGGGGTCGTGCTCGGCCTGGGCGATGAGATCCAGGGCAATGTGTCGGGCGACGGCGACGCCGCGGCCATCCTCGACGACGAGGACTTCCGAGGGTCCCGCGAACATGTCGATGCCGACCCGGCCGGCGACCTGCCGCTTGGCGCTCGCCACCCAGGCGTTGCCAGGGCCGCAGATCGTGTCGACCCGAGGCACCTGGGCGGTGCCGAAGGCGAAGGCGCCGATGGCCTGGGCTCCCCCCATCAGGAACAGGTCGGTGACGCCGGCGAGGCGGGCGGCAGCCGCGATGGCCGGGGCCACGACGTGGGGACCCTTCGACGGTGCCTGGGGCGGTGTGGCCACGCAGACCCGGGCCACGCCAGCGACCACTGCGGGGATTGCCGTCATCAGCACCGTCGACGGATAGGCCGCCCGCCCACCGGGCACGTAGAGGCCAACGCACGACAGCGGCATCACCCGCTGTTCCAGACGGCCGCCGTCGAGGACGAACGACTGGGGACGTTGGGGGGCGTGGAATGCGCGGATGCGGTCGGCGGCGGCTTCAAGGGCCCGCTGCACCGCCGGGTCACAGGCGTCGGCGAGGGCATGCCAGTCCGCGTCGTCGAGACGGAGGGGATCCCGGTGCACACCATCGAAGCGTTGGCCGAACTCGATGACGGCGGCGTCGCCGCGGGTCCGTACGTCTTTGAGGATGCCACGGACGGTGGCCTCGACGGCGTCGTCCTCCAGGGCGTCTTCACGCAGCGCCGCCATGGCGGCGACGTCGGCTTCGCGGTCGAGGCGGTAGGAGCGCAACACTCAGGGTCCTTGCAGCAGCGACAGGAACTGTCGCACCTCGTCGTGACGACCACGAAATGCGGCCCGGTTCACGATGGCGCGGGCGGTGGAGGCGAAGAGCTCTTCGAGTTCGACGAGGCCGTTTTGGCGCAGGGTCTCGCCGGTCTCGACGATGTCGACGATGACGTCGGCCAGCCCGGTCACCACCGCGAGCTCGACGGAGCCCTTCAGGGCCACGACCTCGCAGGGGATCCCCCGCGCCGACAGCGCCGTCGCCGTCGTGTGGGCGTATTTGCTCGCCACCCGCACCGTGCGCGTCGTCGACAATGCCCGCAGCGACGTGCCCGGGCGGCCACACACACACATGCGGCAGCGGCCGAAGCCGAGGGCCAGGGGCTCAAGGACGTCGCCGCCGCCTTCGCGCAAGACGTCGAAGCCGACGACGCCCACATCCGCCGTGCCGCGCTCCACGTAGGCGGCGACGTCGCCGTCCTTCACCAGGAAGAACTGGAGCCGACCGTCTTGTCCATCGAGCACGAGGGCCCGCGACGACAACGCCTCGGGGGCAGGCCCGGCTGTGCCGAGGCGGGCGATGACCTCCTTCTGCAGGCGACCCTTGGGCAACGCCACCCGGAGGGGACCGTCGGGCGCTGGCCCGCGCTCCAACAGGGCATCGACGTCAAACGTGGCGCCAACGGCGGGGCGGGCCCGGCCGAAGCGCCCGGTGAGGCCGTCGTAGCGACCACCCACACAGACGGGCCGGGGGGCGCCAGCGACGGTGAGGGAGAACACCACGCCCGTGTACCAGGTCCACGGGCGGACCTCGGCGAGGTCGACGATGACGCCATCGCCAAGGGCCCGGGCAAGGATGGCGAGATGGTCGAGGGCGCCGTGGGTCGAGGCGGGCAGGACGCGGCGGGCATCGTCGATGACGGCGACATCCCCGTGCAGATCGAGCAACGGCCGCAACACCTCGGGCAGGGCCTCGCGGTCCCGGCGATCGAGGGCCTCGCGTACGTCATCGCTGGCGCCCGGCACGAGGGCCTGCACGACGGCGGCGCTGCCAAGGCCGACAGTGATCATCAGGCCAGCGTCGACGGCACCGAGCGCAGCGCGGGCGGTGGCGATGACCTCTTGCTCCTCGGCAATGTCGCCGGCGGCGAAGCGCTCGAAGCCCACCTGCTGGCGTTGGCGCCGCTCGCCGCTGCTGGTGTCGACGTCGCGAAACACCGTGCCGCGATAGGAGACGCGCACATCGGGTACGTGGTCGAGGCGGGTGGCGACGAGGCGGGCCACGGGGCCCGTGAAGTCGGGCCGCAGGCCGAGGACCTCGCCGTGACGGTCGACGAAGCGGACGGCGTCGCTGGCGCTCCAGACCCCGTCGCGCTCCAGCAGGGGGACCACCACCTCGCGAAAGCCGGCCCTCTCGAGGTGCTCGGCCAGGCGCCCCTCGACGGCGCGGAGGGCAGCGGCCTCGTCGGGGAGGCGGTCGATGGTTCCTGCGGCTGGCCAGAGGCGATTCACGCCGCGAGCATAGCGAAGCCGAGTCCCGACACGGCATTCCTGGTCTTGTCCCTGATCCAGGCCAGCACCGGCCGCCAACGCGCGACCAGCAGGCGTGTCATCCAAGGGACCATCAACGGACACGCCCCTGTTCAATCGTTGCATTGGCCCAACGCGCGAGCTTCCGATTCGCCCGCGCCATCCTCACGGACGGCCTCAAGTCCAATCCCGTGACCTCGACACCGGCGAAGGTGACCGTGTCGTAGGGGCCAGCCAGGCAGGACTCGGTTCAGAACTTCTTCGGCGCCAGCCGAAGAAGCATCAGAACTTGATGCGTCCATGGTCTTGCAGAGCGCCACACGTTCTGCTCACTCCTGGGAGCGGAAGCGATCCGATCGCCCGCGCCATCTTCATCTGGAGTCCGCCATGTTTTCCACGTTCTCTCGCCTTGCGCTCGTCGCCACCGTGGCCGTCACCGCCGCCTGCGCCGAAGACCTCACCGCCGTCAACGCCACCTTCGCCGCGGCCTCCGAGGCCTGGTCCAAGGTCATCGCCGAAGGCACCGCTGCCAACACCGACCTCGCCACCAAGGCCGGCGCTCTCGCCGTCGCCGAGGGCGACGCCGCCGGCAAGGGCCTGAAGGACACCTTCACCACCGCCCTCGGCGACCACAGCAAGGTCCTCACCGACCTCGGCCAGGTTGCGTCGGACGCCAAGGCCGCCGTCGACAAGGCCCAGGCTGGCAAGAAGATCCTCCCCGTCACCGAGGCCATCACCGCCGGGACCGAGAAGTTCAACGCCCTGAGCCCCAAGCTCGCGTCCGCCGCCACCGCCGCCGTCACCGCCTTCGACGCCCTCAAGGCCCACGTTGATGCCGAAGCCGCCAAGGCCGCCGCCGCTGCTGCCGACCCCGCCGCCAAGGATGGCGAGACCGTCAAGACCAAGGGTGGCGAGGCCACGTTCACGTTCGTCTACACCGACAAGGACGCCGTCGACGAGGCCGCCTCCGCCGCCGCCCTCGAGCGCCTCACCAAGCTCCTCGGCAGCTGCGACGCCATCAAGGTCGAGCTGACGGCCACGGGCGTCGAGATGAAGGCCGATGCCCGCGCCAAGAGCCTGCAGAAGCTGATGGATGCCAAGGCCAAGGGCAAGATCGCCAAGGCCTCGGGCGCCGCCGGCGACGGCAGCACCAAGGTCACCGTCACCGTCCCCTGCCCCTGAGCAGGTGCCGCGCGGGTGTGGCTCGGCCACAGGCTGCAGAACGGGCCGGGCTTCCCACGGGGAGCACCGGCCCTTTCTCTTTTTGGCCGGCTCTGCTTTTCAGGGCAGCCAGCGCTCCACATCGCGCAGGGACGCGGTCTGGGGCGCTGCCTTGACGAAATGGCTGAGCAGGGCGGGGATGTGGGTAAAGGTATGACCCGACTCCAGCAGGGCCATGACGGCGCTGGCCACGTCGGCGCCGCTGCGGCCCGGGCGGGAGCCGTGCTCGGCAGCAAACCACCGGCACACATCACCCACGGAGCGAGGACCGCCGCTGGTGGTCGCGGGGGGCGAATCCGGGCCAGACGCCGGCAGCGCCGCCGGGGCTGCCAGCGCTGACGGTGGTGCGTCTCCCGGGGCAGCTTGTCGAGCAGGCGCCTTCGGTGCTGCCTTCGGTGCTGCCTTCGGTGCCTTCGGGCCTGCCTTCGGTGCTTCCTTCGGCGCTGCCTTCGGTGCTTCCTTCGGCGCTTCCTTCGGCGCTGCCTTCGGTGCTGCCTTCGGTGCCGGGGCCGACGGCACCGGTGTCGGCAGTGTCGTCGTTGGCTTCAACGACGCCGTGCCCTGGTCGAGAAATTCCGCGGGCAGCTGGACCCGGTACAGGGTGCCATCGCGGGTGCGGTCCACAAGGCGCAGGGCGCCGGCGAAGACGGCGTCGGCGACGGCCTTGTTGAGGCGTCGACCCTGCAGCCCCGTGCGTCGTCCGAGCTCGCGCAGGCCCACGCGGCAGGCGTTCTTGCCGTCGACGGCGGCCAGCCGATACAGCTGCAGGTAGACGACGAAGGCCTCGGGAGACAACAGGGGCCCAAGGCGGTCGGTGACGTCGAGGAGCAGGGGTACCTGGGGCCCCTGCAGCAGGGCGGGACCCACCACCACCCGTTCGCCACCAACCTCGACCTCGACGCGGGCCAGGCTCGCCCGCGCCGACGACTCCACCGCCGCCGCCACGCTGGCCCCACGCTTCCGGGTCAGGAGCTGGTCGCTGCCGGGGATGGAGACGTAGGAGGGTCGCTGGGCCATGGCTTTGTCACCCGCCGCTTTCGGGAGCCACATCATCGATGGCCACCCCGACGTCGACGTCGGCCTTGGCGTCGAGGAGGGCGTTGACGACGGCGGCGAAGCCGAAGCCGCCGAAGCCGTCCACCATGTAGCGCGGGGCCTGGGAGAGCGTCACGAGGCCGGGCAGGTGGTTGACGATGTTGCCGACGCCGACGCTCAAGGCGGCCCGCGCAAAGAGGGGACCATCGTTGCCGGAGTCGCCGACATAACAGAGGGTGGGGCTGGCCTCGTCGAGGGAGACCCCCGCGATGTGGCGCAGCAGCCGGTCCACCATGGTGGCCTTGTCGAAGGCGCCGTTTTTGCCGAAGGCGAAGCTGTTGACGTGGACGCTGGAGCGCGCGGTCTGCAGGCCGGCCGCGTGCAGCACCTCGCGCAAGGCGACGATGTCGTCTTCGGGGACGGGGTCGCCGGATTCCACGAGGTCAAACGCGGTGTCGGCGACGCGGCCGACGTTGTCGAGGGACAAGCGGGCGGTCTTGACGGCGTTCATGGCGGTGACGGCGGCGTGGGCGCGCACCTGGGACAGGCGAGCCCGCTCGTCGTCGTCCTCGTGGTGCATGGCCTGCAGGCGACCGCGCTCGTCGAAATAGAGGGCCGATGCTCCAGTCTCGGCCACCACGGCGTCGAGGGGAAAGAGCCGCACCAGCAACTCGCCCCAGGCAAAGGAGCGCCCGGTGACCGCGCACAACGACAGCCCGGCATCCTTCGCCCGATAGAGAGCGCGCACGGCTTCGTCGGGAAGGCGCCCATGCCAGGTGAGGGTGTCGTCGACGTCGAAGAACAGCCGGGTGCAGGCCGCGCGCGCGGCGGCCGGCGACGACGAAAACGACGGCGGCAACGAGGCTGACAACGGTGCATGGGACGGGGTGTGGGGCACAGACATCGTCCCCAACATGGGCCGGTCCCTGCCATTGCCGCAACCGGTCACGGTGGCGCTGGCTGGCCAGGGCTGCTGGGCCCGGGGCGGAGGAGCACACCGAAAACAGTTTCAAAATCAGCAATTCATCGGCGCCAGCCGATGAACGTGTGGACAATTCACCGACATGGGCGAAGCCGGTGGCGGTGAAATTCGGGCCGTCGGCGGGCTCAGAACGCGTCGATGCGGGCGTAGAGTTCGTCGTTTTCGCGGGCGATGCGTTGCCGAAGGGTGCCGATAAGCCCGGTGGCTTCGTCAATGAAGCGCTTGGGTTCTTCCTCCAATGCGCCTTCGCGGGACCACACGGCGAGGAAGACCTCGACGGCGGCGTAGATGATGCCGAAGTCCGCGTGGAGCTGCCGTGCTTCGCTGCGGACCTGGGGGTTCGCGTGGTTGAAGAGCATCGGGTAGAGCTTGTCGTCTTCCTGGGCGGCGTGGATGGCCAGGATGCCGGCGAATACGCCCAGGGCCTCGCGTACGGTGCTTTCGGCGCCCTTCAACGCCGACACCGTCAGCATGGCTTCGAGGCGGTCGGCGTGGCCGGCGAGTTCAGCGTGTTGCAAGCGAAAGACTTCGGTACGGCGCATATGGCGGCACCGTGTCATAGCCACACCGGCGACGTCACGCGGGCCCTGTTCTGAGCCAGCCGCTGGCTGTTCTGAGCCAGGCGCAGCCAGCGGGTCAGATGCCTTCGCCGCCTTCGAAGCCTGACGACACCACCATCGTGGGGGCCTCGCGGCCGCAGGTCATGTTGGCGGGGACGGCGATGGCAATCTTTTTGGGCAGGGCCAGCTTGAGCCCCGCCATGATGCGGGCGAAGTCGTCCTCGCCGATGGCGTCCTTGAGGCGCGGGTTGAAGGTCCGCTCCTCCTGCACGGTGGTGACGCTGCGCCCCTGGTAATCGTGGGCGGGATAGAGCTTCGTCGACGACGGCAAGCTGAAGAGCTGCTCCCGCACCGACCGATAGAGCCGGCGCGGATCCCCCGCCTGGAAGTCCGTGCGGCCGCAGCCGCGGATGAGCAGCGCGTCGCCGGTGAAGGCCAGCGAATGGTCGTCGAGGACGAAGCTCAGGCAGCTGTCGGTATGGCCCGGGGTGGCCCGCACCTCGAGGGCAAAGGACCCGCAGCGGACGATGTCGCCGTGGGCGAGGTTCAGGTCGGCGCAGGCGAGGTTGGCCGCCCGGGCCACGCCGCACAAAGACCCCGTCTTTTGTTTCAACAACCAGGCCCCCGTGATGTGGTCGGCGTGGACGTGGGTCTCCAATGTCGCCTTCAGGGTGAGCCCGAGGGACTGGAGCTGCTCGAGGTCCCGGGCAGCGGTTTCCCGCACGGGGTCGATGAGGACAGCCTCCTTGCTGACCTCGTCAGCGAGGAAATACGTGAACGTGGAGGACTCGGCTTCAAACAGCTGGCGCAGGAGCATGGGCCAAGCTTGCATCAGCCATCCACCCCCGGTCGAGTGTCATCAGCTCATCAGCTCATCAGCTCCTCAGCGGGCGTCGGCCACGCGGGCGGGCAGGGGCCGGGCGGGCAACGAACCAAAGGCCACAAAGAGCTCTCCCGTGGTCTGGGCGGGGAAGGCCCCCTCGGCGTCACGGAGGTATTGGTTGAGGGGGCGGCCGCTGTCGTCGGCGCGGTCCCGGGGCCGTTTGGGGTTCAGGCGCCAGCGCACGATCTTGCCCCCGATGCGGTGGACAAAGAGCACGGTGCCGTCGCCAAAGACCTTCTCGACGACGCCGACGTGGGACAGGGGATCGTCGCGCAAGCCGTTGCCATTGCTGTCCCAGGTGTCGTCGAAGAACACCAGGTCGCCGGGCAGGGGGTGGTCGCGGCGCAGGGAACCATGGAGGCCGACCACGTCATACAGGGCCCGGGTCGACGGCGATCCCGTGCCGTCGTCGACGCGGAAGCCGGCCTTGGCGTAGATGCCGGCGGCCACGCCGGAGCAGTCGAAGCGATAGCGCACACCGCCCACGATGAGGGGGCGGTCGCCGACGCTGGCGGCGGCGGCGGCGGCCAGCCGCAGGCGGCCCTGGCGTTCGACGTCGCCATCGTCGGGCAGGGGATCATCAAACGGCGAGCGCAGGGACGTCGTCGACGTCGGCTGCCCCCGCCCGGCTTCCTGTCCAAGCAACGGATGCTGCCGGCGGGTGCCGGTGGCGATGGGGGTACAGGCCGACGACAGGATCAGCCCGAGGACCAGCAGCAGGAGCTGGGGCCGAAGCCTGCCGGCCAGCCTCTCCCCGCCGGGGGAAGGAGCCGGATTCGAACGCCGATGCTGCGCCGACGACGACAGCGACAACAGCGACGACAGCGACGACGATGCCAAACCTGATGACGAGGTGATCATTCCATGACCTCCAGCCAGAGGAACTGGCCGTCCTGCTGGATCTTCACGGGGTTCTGGCCGCGGGTCTCGATGACAAGCTCGATGCGAAAGCGACGGTCTTCGTCGACGGTGGGCAGCACCCGCAACACCGGCCCGCCCATGCTGCGGGCATCCAGCACCCGGCGCACGTCGAGGTTCTGGGCCCGGGTATCCACCAGGGTCAAGACCAGCTTCCCTCGTCCCCGTCGGGCCACATGGTAGCGGGCGCCGCCATCGACGCGAATGCCCACCCGGGCCCCGCCCGCCATGCGCTGCACGGTGACCTGGGAGAGCACCGAGCGGCCGACGCTCTCGTCGAGGTCGCCGTCGTCATCGCCGTCGTTGCTGTCGTCATCGCCGTAGCCGTCGTCGTCGCTGGCCTCTTTGGGAAGCTCGACCCGCTGGTAGCGCGTGCCCCCCCGGGAAAACTCCACCGCCCGGCCACCGCCGAAGCCCTCGGGTTTGGGTGGCGGGGTGGCCCGGGCCAGCCGCACCGGCGGGGCGTCCTGGGGAGCCGTCGCTGTCGTCGTCGCTGTCGTCGGGGTCGGGGTCGGGGTCGTCGTCCTCGTCGACGGTGTTGGCCGGGTCACCGCCGGTGACGACGTGCCGCCGAAGCCGGGCTCGTCGTCGGTGGGACGGCCGGCCTGGGCACTGCGGGCGGCTTCCACGGCCCGCGCGCGCTCCTGCTCGCGCTGGCGAGCGATCCTGGCCTCCTCATCGCGGGCCTGTTGCAGACGGGCAGCCTCGTCGGCGCGGGCCTTCTGCTCGGCCTCGAGCTTCTTGAGCCGGGCGGCTTCGTCGGCCTGTTGTTTCTGGGTCTCGGCGAGCCTGGCCAGGCGGGCGGCTTCGTCGGCTTGCTTCTTCTTCTCAAGCTCAAGCTGGGCGACCCTGGCCGCCTCTTTGGCCGCCTCGGCCCGGGCGAGCTGCTCTCGCCGGGCGGCCTCGTCGGCCCGGGCTTTCTGCTCGGCCTCCAGTCGGGCCAGGCGAACGGCCTCGTCGGCTTTGCGTTTCTCGTCGGCGATCTTCGCCAGACGGGCGGCTTCGTCGGCCTGTTGTTGCTTCTTCTTGTCGGCCTCAAGCCGGGCGAGCCGGGCGGCTTCGTCGGCTTGCTTCTTCTTGTCGGCTTCGATCCGGGCGATGCGGGCGAGCCGGGCGGCTTCGTCGGCTTGCTTCTTCTCGGCTTCGATCTGGGCGATGCGGGCAAGTCTGGCGGCTTCGTCGGCTTGCTTCTTCTTGTCGGCTTCGATCCGGGCGATGCGGGCGGCTTCGTCGGCTTGCTTCTGCTTGTCGGCTTCGATCTGGGCGATGCGGGCCAGCCGGGCGGCTTCGTCGGCTTGCTTCTTCTTGTCGGCTTCGATCCTCGCCAGGCGGGCGGCTTCGTCGGCCTGCTGTTGCTTCTTCTTGTCGGCTTCAAGCTGGGCGAGCCGGGCGGCCTCGGCTTCCCGGGCCTTGCGCGCGGCTTCTGCCTGTTGGGCCGTCAGGTGCTTCTTCTCGTCCTCGAGTTTGGCGATGCGGGCGGCTTCAGCCACCGCGGCGGCGCGGGCGTCGTCGGCCAGCTTTCGCTTGTTGTCTTCCTCGAGCTTGGCGAGGCGAGCGGTCTCAGCCGCCTTCTCGGCTTCCCGGCGAGCGACTTCGCGCCGGACGGCGTCGGCGGCCACCGCCGCGAGCTCCGCCAGCCGCTGCTGGTGGGCGGCCTGCAGGGCGGCCCGATCACCCGTGTGATGGAAGCGGACCGCCAGGGTGCGCTTGTGGGTGTCGGCGTCGAAGTCGACGTCGTCGGAAAACGTCAACAGCACCCGACCGGTGGCGCCCCGGCTGGCGGCCTCGGCCCGGGCCTCGTGCAGCAGCATCCCGGGGCCCGACACGGCCAGGGCACCATCCTGCAAGGTCGACCCGGGCAACTCCACGACGAAGCGGACGGCGGCGTTCCCGGTTCCGCCCGGCCCACCCGATCCGCCTGGCTGGCGATAGACCTGAAACGTGGGCGCGGCGTCGCCCACCACCGTCAGCACGACCTCCAGGTTCTGGCTCTCGCTGACGGTCACTTGCACGGGGGCGGCGCGGACGGCGTCGGCGAAGAAGGCGGCGACGATGGCTGCCGCGATCACGAGGCCCACGGGACCCACGTCGGTGCGGCGGTGCCCGAGGCCTGGAGCATGGGAAAGCGCGACAAACGGCATTCCAGAACCGTAGGCAGTGGATCCAGCCGGCTCCAGTTTCTGACCACTGGCGACTGTTTCCCTACATGTATACCGATGTCAGTGCCGGGGCGGGTCCGGGTGCCCATGCAGTGCCTGTGCAGGCGTCAGCGCAGGTGTCATGGAGGTTTCGCAACGGGTTCTGCGGGACATGGCGGCCGATCTTCGGGATCGGTGTTGACGCCCTCCGATGTGACAGGCATGTCCCAGCCCGAGATCGGCGCGCCGCCTGGTGGCGGTGCGCAGCCACACGAGAGCGCGTCCACAGTCGCGAGACCCGGGCGCAGAGGAACAGGTCAGTAATGCCGACGATCAACCAGCTGGTCCGCAAGGGTCGCACGCAGATTGAAAACCGCAGCGCCTCCGCCCATCTTGAGCGGTGCCCCCAGAAGCGTGGCGTTTGCACTCGCGTGTACACGACGACGCCGAAGAAGCCGAACTCGGCTCTCCGCAAGGTCGCCAAGGTCCGCCTGACGAACCAGATGGAAGTCATCAGCTACATCCCTGGCGAGGGGCACAACCTGCAGGAGCACTCCGTGGTCCTGATCCGTGGCGGCCGCGTCAAGGATCTCCCCGGCGTTCGCTACCACATCGTGCGCGGCACCCTCGACGCCGTGGGCGTCAACGCCCGCCGCCAGAGCCGGTCCAAGTACGGCGCCAAGCGCCCCAAGTCCTGAGCACGCTTTGATGGATCAACCGCCAACGCGGTTGGTCCACCGGGCCCTGAAAAAGGGGCCCACCACTTCACCCTTCATTTCGCCGGCGCGTCCGGCCCATGAGAGAATCCCATGCCACGTCGCCGCGAAGTCCCGAAACGTAAGGTCAACAACGATCCCAAGTACCAGGATCGGATTGTCACCAAGTTCATCAACGTCGTCATGTACGACGGCAAGAAGGCCGTCGGCGAGCGCGTGGTCTACGGTGCTTTCGAGCTCGCCGAAGATCGCGCCAAGGAAGAAGCCCTCAAGGTCTTCAAGCGCGCCCTCGACAACGTTCGCCCCGCCGTCGAAGTGAAGTCCCGCCGCGTCGGTGGTGCCAACTTCCAGGTTCCCGTCGAAGTCCGCCCTGAGCGCCGCATGGCCCTCGGCCTTCGTTGGCTCCGTGACGCCGCCCGCGACCGCGGCGAGCGGACCATGACCGAGCGTCTCGCCAACGAGATCCTCGACGCTGCCGCCGGCCGCGGTGGCGCCGTCAAGAAGCGTGAAGACACCCACCGTATGGCCGAAGCCAACAAGGCCTTCGCCCACTACCGCTGGTGAGCTTCACGATCAGTCAGACCTCCGGGTCCTGACCGATCACCCACAGCGCTCCTCCCTTGCGGGACGGGGCGCTGTTTTTTTTGGCGCTGCTCCCATCTGCTCGCGCCTGCCATCAGCGCCCGGGATCACCCATGGTTCGACTCGACAGTGCCGCCATCAGCGCCGCCCTGACCCGCCTGGAGGGCTGGCAACGGGTGGGCGACACCCTGGAAAAGACCGTGACCCTGCCGTCGTTCCCGGCGGCCATCGCCTTCGTCAACGACGTCGCCGCGGTCGCCGATGAACTGGATCACCACCCGGACATCCTGGTCCAGTCCCGGCGGGTGACCCTGACCCTCACCACCCACGACGCTGGCGGTTTGACCGATCTCGACCTCGACACCGCCGCCGCCATCGACGCCGTGCAGCTTTCCCGCGCCGTCGTCAGCTGAAGGTGGGCCCGAATTCGGCGGGTTGCCGACGACGCTGGCAGTGAGCATGCTGTCGGCACATGACTCTTCTTGCCTTCTTCGTCCTGCTGGGCGTCCTCATCACCGTGCACGAAGCGGGGCACTTCATCGTCGCCAAGCTCACGGGGGTGCGGGTCCTGACCTTCTCCATTGGCTTTGGGCCAAAGCTCATCGGCTTCACCCGTGGTGAGACCGAGTACCGCCTGAGCATCCTGCCCCTGGGGGGCTACGTCCGCATGTACGGCGACGACATAACGGAGGTGGTGCCCGACAGCGAGAAGCACCGGGCCTTCCTCGAGAAGCCCACCCTGCAAAAGATGGCCATCGCCGCCGCCGGCCCCGCCGCCAACGTCATCCTGGCCATGGTGCTGTTTTTCGCCCTTGGTGTGGGCTCCGAACAGGTGCAGGAGCCCGTCGTGGGCACCGTGTTGGCCGGGGAGCCGGCGGAGAAGGCGGGGCTTGTCACGGGTGATCGGATCACGGCCGTCGACGACACCCCCATCAACACCTTTTCGGACCTCATTGCGGCGATCTCCGTGCGCCCGGGGACCCCCACTCGCCTGACCGTCACCCGCGCCGGGGCCACCGCCCCCGTGATCCTCACGGTGACCCCCGCGTCGGCGACGTCGGCTGATCCCACCGCGTCGGGCCCCATCGGCCGCATCGGCATGTTAGTCACCCGCCCGGTGCCCGTGGTCACCGTCGCCGCCGGCAGTCCCGCCGCCACCGCTGGGGTCCTGGCCGGTGATCGCATCGTCGACGTGGGCGGCACCGCCATCGCCACCCGGGAGGCCCTGTTGGCCGCCCTCGACGCCGCCGACCCCACCCTGCCCCTGACGATCACCGTCGAGCGCACCGCCACCGACGCCGACAAGGGCGCCGCCGACAAGGGCGCTGCCCCCACCCGGCAGCAGATCGTGGTGCCCGCCCCGGTCCTGCCGGCCTGTGTCCCGGTGGCCGCCGCCGTCGTCGAGCCCGTCATCGTTGATCCCGCCGTCGCCGTTGACCCCGCCGTTGTCGTCGACCCCGCCGTCGTCGTCGACCCCGCCGTCGCCGTTGATCCCGTCGAGCCCGTCCCCGTGCCGGTGCCCCCGTGTGTGGTCCCCGAGGTCGAGGTCGCCGCGTTGCGCTTCGCCGTGCTCAGCGAAGACGTCGCCAAGGGTCCCGTGCGGCAGCGCCTCGAGGCCACCAATGCCGCGGTGAAGACCGCCGTCAGCGCCCAGCTCCGTCGTCGGGGACTGGCCTCCATCGACGGCGTCGTCGCTGCCGTGGAACCCGATTCGCCAGCCGGAGCCCGGGGCCTGGTGGCCGCCGAGCACCGGGTGGTCGCCGTCGACGGCGCTCCCCTGGGCCTCGCCAATGAGCTGCCCCAGGCCCTGGCGAAGGACCTCGACGGCATCCACACCATTGGCCTCGTGGACGGCAAGGGGCAGGGCGCCACCCTGACGTTCCTGTTGCAGCCCTCCAGCCGTCGGGAGCTCGGGGGTCAGAAGATCCTCGGCGTGAGCCTGCGCTCGGCCCAGGGGGACGCCCCCGTCGTCACCCGCGACGTCTCGGTGGCCGACGCCGCCGTCCGCGCCGTCACAACCACTGGCGAGGCCATCCGCTCCCTCGCCGCCGGCTATGTGATGCTCTTCACGGGCCGGGTGGGCCTCGACCAGCTCGGCGGCCCCGTCATGCTCGCCACCATCGCCGGCGAAGCCGCCCGCGCGGGCATCGAGGTCTTCGTCGGCAACATGGCCCTGCTCAGTCTGAACCTGGCTCTGTTGAACCTGCTGCCGGTGCCCATCCTCGACGGTGGTCACCTGATGATCTTCACCATCGAGGCCGTGCGCCGCAAACGCCTGAGCGTCGAGGCTCGCCTGCGGGCCACCAAGATCGGCCTGTTCTTCGTCGGCGGTCTGATGCTGGTGGCCTCCTACAACGACATCACCAGCCTGTTTCGCTGACGGACCGCTCCCGAGCGGGCCCTTCAGAGATCGAGGGCGGCGCTGGCGACGACGACGGCGCTGGTGTCGGCGCGGCCGAGCATGTCCTCGAGGGCCTGGGCCCAGGGGGTGTCGCTCTCCACCAAGGCCTGGCGCCAGCGGGGCGAGAGGGTCTGGTAGAGCAGTTCCACCTCGACGCGGGCAGCCCCCGGCGGCGCCACCACGGTGATGGTGTCGGTGCCGGCGCCGTTGCCGCCGAAGTCGTCGTCGACGACGCCAACGGGGGCCACGCGCACGCCGTCGGCTGACGTGGATTGGAAGCCGCGGGGCAGCAGGCGGTTGTCCTTGAGCATCTGCTCGGCGGCCAACAGCGACGTGGTGGGGGCGCCGTCGCCGTCGCCGGGCACCTGCTCGTAAACGAGGGCCCGCAGGTCGCTGTCGACGACGTCGATGTGGGGCGAGAACGGGCCCTGGGGATCTTCAAAGGGCAGGGCGGTGCCCGCCTGGCTGACGACCCGGCCGGCAGCGTCAAGGCGGCCGCTCTCGAGCAACACGGCCCCCGCGTCGTCGAGGACCCGCACATGCAGCACCAGCCGGCGCGAGGGATAGCTGGCGGGGAATTTGTGGCCGGTGGTGGAGCGAATGAGCACCGGGACCTCCTGGTGGTCGTCGACGACGACAGCGGTGCCCACCGTGAGGATGACGGCCCGGCGCAGCATGCCCCGCGCGGCCGCGATGGTGGCGTCGAAGGCGGCGTCGGGGGCGCTGGCCCCAAGGACGCTCTCGTCGCGCAGCAGTTGGGGGATGAGGGTGTTGGCGCCGACCATCACGTGCCGTCCAAAGGGCGTGCGCGGTGACACCGGGCCAAAGGCCGTGCCGTCAGGGCGGTGGGCGATGGCGGTGACGATGGGGGCGCCGTCCTCGTCGACGCGGGGCATGTGGCAGGTCTGGCAGGTGGTGCCCTCGGCGGGGAAGCCCGAGGCCCGGTACTCGAGGAAGGGCGTCTGCTCGTCGATGGAGCCCCCCGTGGCTGTGCCGTCGGGGCGCAGGGCGTGGGTCACGAGGGTGTGGCAGGACCCGCACAGGCCGGCGGTGGTGATGTGGCTGCCCCCCGTCGGCGTGAAGCCCGTTTGTTGCTCCATGGGGCGGGTGAAGGGATTGGCATAGGGCCCGAAGATGACGTTGTCGGGACCCAGGGCATAGCGACCATCGAAGGTGCGCTCTTCGCCGAGGCCGTCAGCGGCAGCCCGATGGCAGGCGGCGCAGGACACGCCGTCGAGGCCGCGCACAGCGTCGTCGCTGGTGCCGTTGAGGTCCGCCAGCCGCGGGGATGGTCCGGCGGCCGCCGTGCGGGCCCGTGACAACAGGGGGGCATGGCACGACAGACAGATGCCCTCGATGGCGGCGGCGGCAGCGGGGGCCCGCTTCACCTCGGCGGCCAGCTGGGCGCGAAACAACGGGTCTCTGGCTGAGTTGGCCATCATCGACGAGCGCCACAGGTCAAAGGGCGCCACCGCCCGTCCGGCGTCGTCACGCATGGCGGTGCTGGTGGCTGTGTTGCCGTGGCAGGTGGCGCAGGTGCCGGCGGTGGGCAGGGCGGTCCCCAGGGTTCGCTGGGGGGCCAACGTCGACACCGTCAACAGGTCCGCCCGGTTTGGGTCACCTTCTCCCTCGCCCTCGCCCTCGCCCTCGCCCTCGCCCTCGCCTTCGCCTTCGCCTTCGCCCTCGCCTTCGCCTTCTCCTTCGCCCTCACCAGCTCGGATGGTGGGCTGGGAGCACCCCACCAGCACAACGACAGCGACGAGCGAGGACCACCGAACAACGGCGGGCGTGGACTCGGGGAACTTTGTGGACAACATCGAGCGCAACAACATGGGCGACTCCGGTACGGGTCAACAGAAACCCGCCGATCGCCCTGATCGTAAACGCACCGACAGCGAATTCCACCTCGTCACGGCCTGGTGTGAACCCACACGGCATCGGTGTGAAACACCACAGCCGCCCCCACGGCATCCTCACGGCTTCGTCACGCCAGCTGCAACGGTGTCGCCCTCGGCCACGACGGTGGTGGCGGGGCAGCGCTGTGCAGCTTCACCCGCGTGGCGCGATGTCGCGGGTCACCACAAGATGCCCTTGTCGTCGACGGCGATGGGGGCAGGCAGATCGGTGTCGCCGATGCGCTGGGTCAGGTTGCGCTCGATGGTCACCGCGATGTTGGTGATGGGCAGGGAATTCCAGAAGTGCGTGAAGGGATCTTCCAGCACCCGCCCGGTCTCGGAGATGAGCGTGAACCCCAGGCAGACCACCACGTTGACGGGGACCACGAACCAGCCGACGTCGGCCACGATGCAAAACGGAAACAACACCGCGAAGAACAACAGCAGGCGCTCGACGAAGAAGCCGTAGCCCCGCGGCATCGGCGTGCGCTTGATGCGTTCGCAGCCGCCCTGGACGTCGAGAAACGCCATGATGGTGGTGTCGAGGGACTGCAGCCGCCAGCCGTCGAGGCCGGGGGCAGTGGCGAGGGTGGCCAATTGCTCGTCGAGGATGTCGTGGCCGATGGAGGTCTGGGCGCGCAGGCGCTGGCGCTCCTCCTCGGGCAGGTCCAGCCGGTCCAACAGCCGCAGCACGTGGACGTCCTTGAAGGGGTCGTCGTCGCGCAACTGGCAGCGCAGCACGTGCACGTAGAAGGCCTGCCGTCGCACCAGGCGGTCGATGACGACGCCGTCGCTGAGGTAGGCCCGGCACTGGATGGCCCACATGCGGCTGGTGTTGACGAGGCGACCCCACAGCTGCCGACCCTCCCACCAGCGCGCGTAGGCGGCGTTGGCGCGAAACGCCGCGAAGATACCCAGGGCGGCGCCGATGATCGACGCCGGTGCCGTCGGCAGCCGCAGGTGCTCCCACTCGAGCAGGTCATGCCCGATCCAGGCGGCGACCCCGCCGGCGACGAACACCAGGGTGTGTTGCCACTGCCATAGAAGCACCCCGAAGAACGAGGTGCGGTTCGAAACCATCATGAAGCCTCCACGCAGACAGCGCCGTTGCAGAGCACGGCCGGGGGCCGTCGTCGACCGGGAACCGCCTTGTGTCGCCCTCCCCGGGCCCTCCCACACCGTCAGACACGTCAGACAGGGGCTGACATCGTCAGCCAGGTCCTGACATCGCACGACAGGTCCTGACATCGCACGACAGGTCCTGACATCGTCAGACAGGGTCTGACTTCGTCAGACAGGCCCTGACATACTCTTGAAGAAGCGACTCGATGGGCTGCGGGACGTCGTCGTCGGCATCGTCGAACACCCCCAATCGCGTATCTCAGATTTCTATCGCGAGGTCGGCGATCTTTTCGGCGTACCCCTCCAGGCCCAC
>Ga0247834_1002319_pt1 | contig 29155 bp, 41 predicted proteins | sample LaCruzMarch2015__8_FD_187118 | JGI IMG/M metagenome (GOLD analysis project Ga0247834, IMG submission 187118) | Freshwater microbial communities from meromictic Lake La Cruz, Castile-La Mancha, Spain - LaCruzMarch2015_12m | ecosystem: Environmental > Aquatic > Freshwater > Lake | place: Spain... | reverse complement strand
TTGGGCACCAAAGGACAAGATTACACTTGCCAAGATTGACAAGTACTTCTCTACACCTGTTGAGTTCAACTTTACGAATGGTGACTTTGAAACCCCCACTTATTGTTGGAGTCCGTCTGCTATGTGGTCGCCAGATGTGATGGCATGGTCGCGTAAGACTGGTAGCGGTAACTCTGCGGTGTTCGGTGGAAAACCAACTAGGGCAACCATGCCTGGTGCTTTCAAGAGTCCAGGCGCAGGTCTTGCACAGTACCCATCACTGAAGTGGCGTATGTGGGAGCATCAATGGCTTCAGAACATGGAAGGCGGCGAAGTGAACCCTGCGTTCTCAACACCAACTCCGTGGTTCTACAACCAAGGCTACAACAGCGCACCTGCAACACTCTGCTTTGATGGTCACACTCAGGTTGTGTCGATTGCGGGTATTCAGCAGGACAATGACTTAGCACTTGCTCAGACAGAGAACTCCAATGGATCTTCGGTTGCTAGTGGAAGTTTGTGGTTTGTTGCTTCGGGTGGAGTAAATTCGTATTACTCTACGGCTTCTTACGATATGCTCACCGTTGGTAACGGCTCATGCAGCGCGGGTGTATTGACTGTAGATGGCATCCTTGGTCGTGACATGCTTCGTATCGGCGACTAATAAATATAACAGATGCACTATAAGACAGTCTTTCTTTCAGACTTTCATTTGGCTTCTAAGAAAGCCAAAACGAAACCATTAATTGCATTTTTAAAGAATAATGAATTTGATAATATTTTCTTAGTAGGAGATATTATTGATATTTGGAGGTTTAAACAAGCCTTCTCAATGAATTCTGAAAAACAAAATCATCACATGGAAGTTATTGAAAGATTACTTAAACTTTCTCGCAAGGGAACAAAAGTACATTACATCTATGGAAACCATGATGAGTTCATGGCAAAGTTTGTTGGGCATCAGATATTTGGTAATGTATCTCTAAGTGAGAGAATGGATTACACGATGTCAAATGGAAAGAAACTTTTAATTCTTCATGGTCATCAGTTTGATTTTCTTACTAAGTATCCTGTAAGTTCTAGTTTATATAAGATGGGTGATTGGGGATATGAATTTTTACTAGATCTTAATGATGTATTCAATTGGTTTCGTAGAATAATTGGTATGAGATACTGGTCTATTTCAAAATATATTAAGATTAAAGTAAAACGAGCAGCACAGTTCATTGAAAGTTTTGAAGAAGTTATTTGTCGGTATGCCAAAGATAAAAAGTATGATGGAGTTGTCTGTGGACATATTCACGATCCTAAGATTCGTGTTATCAACGAAATAATTTACGCAAACTGTGGATGTTGGACTGAAAAAGATAATTGTACATTCCTGTTTGAAAATGACAAAAGTGAATTAGAGTTAGGCTCATATGGAGTATCTTGATAATTTAAAAAGTAAATTCTTGCTTTTTGGGTGTATTTGTATTATAATACCTCTATTCATATTTGGTGGTATTGAAGGCTTGATTCGTGAAACCTTTACAAAGAAAAAGAAAACAGGTTGCTAATATGAGAATTAAATCACCTACACTCGGAGAAAAGATTGCAATGACAATGACAAACGATAATGCGCCTATTGCTGATGCATCCACTCTTGTGGCTCGTCTTGAGGAACACTCTGACTTTGCTCACAAGGTAGTACGTGATCTGTTGCGCGAAGCATCAGAGAGAATTCAGTTTCTTACCAAGGAACGGGATTTCTATGAGATGAAGATGGCATTCTATGCTAAGGATGTAGAGAGAGAAGAACGAAATCATTTGTATCTCGCCAAAGAGGCTAAACACATGGAATTACATGGAACTGAATGTCCTCCTAGAGAATGATTTTGCCATAAATAAAAGACTATGACAATACTCAAAAATTACAACCCCGTCCTCCACGATATTCACACATACCACGCCCCTGCAACACTCATACCACTTGTTGGTGGTGAACAAAAGGGATTCAATCCTTCTTGTCAAGGAGCAGCAGTAGATTGGTCGGGTGTAAGTTTGCGCCCCCGCGCATTTGCACGAGAGTATTCTGCAATGCTGCGAAGCCGTCTTACTACTCCGTATATTGCGGAGAACATCAACTTTTGGAACACCACAAATCCTGCTGCTGTTCTCATCTCTCCTAAACACGCACTCATCTGTGAACACTACCGTGGGCCAGGTCGCCCTGTAGGAGAATATGAAGCCTACACATTCCTAGGAAAATCGGGAACTCGTCATTCTCGCAAGGTTGTGAAGGCAACCTTTTCGATTGGCCCCGACCACACTCTATTAGAGTTTGAGTCGGAGTTTCCTAAGGATGATGTCTGCATCTACGATCACATCGCCGATGCTCGGTACATCCCGCTCACTCATCCTGTATGGGTGCATGACTGCAACGGCAAAGCCTACAAGATGTCGATGGATAAGTCTTTTGTGAACAACGCAGATGTGTGTAGCGGGTTTGGTGTTATGCCGATCAAGGATGGTATCAATGAAGGCGCACAGATTGGTGGATGGCCAGTCATTTGGGTAGGAGATAGTGGTAGTCCTGCATTCGTTGTTGATGGTGGTGGGCATACTATATTCGTTGGATTGATGAACGGTGGGATGCAGGTGAATGCTCCTGAGATTCGTGCGATCAATGCTCAAATTCAATCGCATGGTTATACAGTAACTCATGTGATGCTGTCTTCTAAGATTGAAGACTTGAACGATGATGGTAAGGTTGATGGTGCAGACTTGGCAGCACTGCTCGGAGCATGGGGTAATGGAAACATCTTCATGGATATCAATGGAGACGGCAAAGTAGATGGAGCAGATGTTGCTCAACTACAAGCAGCATGGGGAGCATACACAATGGCTCGAAATGTTCCTGTACCTGTTACTCCACCGCCAACTGTTAATACAACAAAATCAACCAGAGGAACACCAAAAAGAACATGATTGACATAGAAACCAGATTACGAAATATGGCTGACAAGTGGCGTACAGTAAACCAAGAGGTTTATGATATCTGTCGTGATGCAGCAGAAGAAATTCGAGTATTGAAAGCACCAGGTAAGTACACAGACGATATCATTAACGCATACAAACACGGAACAGGTTGGGGTAAAGGTAAAGATGAGTAGTACTCACCAACCAAAAGACTACAATGGGACTAACACAATTATATAAAGGCGCAGGAACATCGACCCCCATCTTCAAAAAGTATGGAACGATATTCTATGACCAAACGAGCATGGGACTCCCTGTATGCAATATCAAGGGATCGAAGGTATGGGCGGGTGCAGCAAACAGTAAAGCACTATTGACGATTGTTGCCACAAAGGCATTCAGTGGTGCATCGACATCGAACTGTGTGTTTCATTATGAGAAGGGAATCATCTTCAAGGGTGCAGGAACCGATACCCCCCTCTATCGATGGGCAGGAAGCCATCTGTATCAGGGCGCAGGATCTGCAAAAATCGTATTAAATTGGACGGGCAATAATCTAACACTTATTGATGTATTTGCATCGATATTATTGCTCCAGACGACATACAAAGTCCGATAATTTCTCAAAAATCTCAGAATCTGCGTCCTCCCCTATTGACTTATGGGCAGATTGTGGTACTATTCAAGTGAAGAGAGAACCCCCTATGAAACAGACAGCCACTGCCGTCATGAACCCTCCCGCCCCCGTCACTGAGACAGCCGAGAACCATTGGATGTCCTATAAGGATCGCCCTGCGACCATGACTTTGCAAGAGATGGCAGTATGGATGATCACCAATAACCCGTCTATGGCAGTCTCCGTCCTGATGGGTGCCATGGAAGAGAACGCAACATTGCCTACGGGAACCGATGGCAAGATGGTCGAGGTCACTGTATGGGACGAGCAAGGCGACCCCCACTACAACTTGACTGAGCAAGGTCAACACTACTACGATCAGACCGTCCCCGACTAATCCAACACAACAATTCTCTCTTCGGATCTGTCCTTGTCATAAGGACAGATTCATTACAATCTAACCTCCTCATAAGGACACACAATGAATATGTCAACAGTCAGTAAAGCAAAAACAAAAATTCTGAATTGGGTATGGGATCATCCCCTCGCCACCACCCTTCTCGTTTCAATCCCCACATTCATCGCAGTGATATGGGTTGCACTCAAGAAACACATTCTCTAAGGCACCCTATGGCAATCAAGAAAAAAACCAAACCAAAGACACAGACTGTAGTTTTTACTCAAGTCATTAATGCTATCTGCAATCTCATAGTTGTGACTGTTCTGCTCATTGGCATAATCACTCTCTACGATATTGCATCCCACATCATCAATATCAAAAAATAACTTGACAACTGTATTGCCTAGGTTACAATTAGCATAATCCATAACAAGGAAATTATAAGAAATGCCCAAGAAGATTGATCAAGAAGAAGACTTTGTTCCTACCCATCGTCACCGCACCTTCACTCGGTATGTTGTCTTGAGTGATGGTAAGACATTTGATGCAGTGTCTGACTGCAAGGAAATCGAAGTACCCGATGATATCGAAGATGTTGCGGGATACATCCGTTCTCGTATTCATGCACATGATCATCCGATCCTAGATTGGACTTTGGGCACCCACAAGCCAAATTGGATTATGGACAAGAATCCTGAATAAGAATTATTAAGATTCAATTCAGGATTCCAATTTTCCAATATACTTGTCCATGGAACTTCTTATTACTACAATGACAACGGTGTCTATTATTTCGTTTCTGTCCGCATCTTATCTTTGGTTGTATCGGTTTGCACACCAACAAGGATTTGATAAGGGACATCATGAAGGGTTTGTTGAAGGACTCAATAAGCATCGTGCGTTGAGTAATCGCAATAAGCAACGAGATCGTGTTGCCGTGGGAGTGTAACAAACATCACTATGAATGACAAATGGACTCATCACTTTCTCATTGGAAGAAATCAATTTGGTTCTCCTGTTATTGTAGCATTCTGCATTGATGGAATTACAGATACTGTGAAGATCTTTCCATATGTGATGCTACAGCCTCTAACAGATCCAAATGGTCTGCCACAACTTTCACTAGCAACAGTGGGAACGGTAGTCCACAAGAATGATGTTGGGGTATCGCTTTCACTACACGAAGGTCGTGTAATATGGACTCGTCTATGTGGGCACCCAGAATATGAAATGGTTCCAACTACATTCCATGCTCATTATCCAAGGCATGACTACCATGTGGGATCGATCTTCTTAAGAAAGAATATCACCGTGAATCCTGTGGTACAAAACCTTAATAGTTCCCATAGCCCATTCGACAACTGGAACAACCCTCTTCTTCCTGAAGAGATACAAAGCAGAATTAACTATGCTCTTGAAGCATGACTAAATACTGACACACTTCTTTGCAATGAGGATTTATATTGAAGAATTTAAATGTTGAGTGGAATGGTAAAGTGGCTGTCATCACGGGAGTGAATGGACAGGACGGATCATATCTTGCGGATATGCTTCTTGCTAAGGGATATCAAGTCGTTGGTCTCAAGCGTAGAACTTCAACCATCAGCACAGGTCGCATCGACCATCTATATGAAAACCCACTGTTCAAGTTACACCACTATGATTTGACTGATAGTGCATCGGTGCTGCATGTCCTTGCACACTACAAGCCCAACGAGTTTTATAACTTGGCGGCTCAATCGCATGTTGCAGTGTCCTTTGAAATTCCTGAGTACACATCAGACGGTATTGCAGGTGGTACTCTTAAGATTCTTGAGGGAATCCGTAGTGTTAGCCCACAGACTCGATACTACCAAGCATCATCATCGGAGATGTATGGCGACAGCAAGGATTACCATCCTGCGTTTGGCTATGATGAGAACAGCCGAATGATGCCCGTGTCTCCATATGCAGTAGCAAAACTTCATGCCCATCATATGACTCGTGTATATCGAAATGCATATGGTATTCATGCATCGTCAGGTATTCTATTCAATCACGAAAGTCCACGCCGTGGCGAGACATTCGTGACTCGAAAGATTACCATGGCAGCAGCGCGAATCAAGATGGGTGTTCAGAAGGAACTACATCTAGGCAACCTGAATGCCAAGCGTGATTGGGGATTCGCAGGTGACTATGTAGAAGCCATGTGGCTCATGCTTCAACAGCCCGAGGGGGATGACTATGTAATTGCCACACAGCACACACATACCGTTCGTGAGTTCCTTGATGTTGTGTTCGAAGAAGCAGGGCTTGATTGGCACAAGCATGTCGTTATCGATCCCAAGTACTTCCGTCCGAACGAGGTGCCCTTCTTGTTAGGAGACCCTGCAAAGGCAAAAGAAAAACTTGGTTGGCAACCCAAGGTAGATATGAAGTTGCTTGCGAGAATGATGTACAAGAGCGATATGGCAGAGTTGACAAAGCAACTGAATGTAGGCATAACCCCATGACATTACCATATGAACAACACCGTGCCATAATTCAGACCAAGGAATTTCTCTACTCCCTGATGGATCCAAAGAAGACTCCTAAGGTTCCTCGCACAATTAGAACTACTGCATGTCAATTGCTTAGGCATTTCCCAACAGACTATGATGCAGACATCCTACTTCGATGCCTTCATACAGAATGGCTTGGAGTAGATTCCGATTCTGCAATTCATGATCCCGTTGAGGCATTCGATCCAATTTATCAGAAGGAAGTATTTGATGGAGTCACAGGAAATGAACATCGTTGATCGTCTAACACTTGCATTGGAAATGGCTGATCATAATCCACAAAATACATCAGTCCTTATTCGAGATGCACGAGATGAGATACACAAACTACAAGGACTTGTATATGCATATCCAAAATTCGAACCTTATCTTTCCGATGGAAGGACATGGAGGGCAGAATATGAAGAACTCTATTCCACAATTGCTGCCTTTGATGTGGAAGAATTTCTTCTGTGGAAGAATGCGATGCAGGAGTAATACACATGACACCATTTGATCAGAATAAAATAGGAGAGTTCTATGCAAGTCTTCATGCACTTGTCAATGACTATCGTAGGCTTGAAGAGTTTCACGAATCTGTGATGAATGGCAATCACATATCTCGCAATGGAACACTGTACTCTCAGCAATTGATGAGTGGCTCGGGGAATATCACAGCAGCAGAAGCAGAAGTGATTCGCCTTAACAAATTGATGTTTGAATTGAAGACTCGGAATGCTGTCCTCCAATCGACAGTCAATTCACTTCAAGCAAATTCCCCCAAAGCCGCAAAAAAAGAAGTAATGCAATAATTGGCATAGGAATTTATAATGAACGACACCACAACAGGACAATGGGTTCTCCGATGGGATAAGCACCCCACAAAAACAATCACATTCATGATGCATCATCCACAGGTATTGGTATGGGGAACAGGCTTTCAGGGGCTTGATGATCCACCACCGAAGGCAGTAGTTCACAATACCTCCCAAGGAACATGGACACTCAATCTAGATAACGAAAATGCCTCCACTAGCCTAGGCATCGAATATGCAAGGGAAATTTGGAACGCACTTCTTGATCTTGGATGGACACGACAACAATAAAAATGATTATTGGTCACTTATTGATGACCGTCTGCATTGACAATTGATGCAGGATACTGTACAATTGAAATATACAACCGATACAGGACACCCAATAAAATGAAGAGAAACCCAATATTCAATAGCACAATCAATCGACTGACTTTTGACAAAGTGAATTTGCCAACAGCGGTATGGGGAGATAAGAATGCGGCAGTATCGAAACTGCTTGATTGGCTAGAGGCTGCTCGAAAAGTTGTAATCTCCCCTTATTCAAATCCAAATTTCAGTTATGTGGGAATGATGCTGCCTGTTCTTGAGATGTATGATGGTCGCAGATACATTCGTGTTGACAAGGTGCATTCGGATAGGCGATCAGTCTATGCATTCATCGACAAGACGAACGGAGATATCCTACGGGCTGCTGGCTATAAGAAACCAGCCAAGCATGCCCGAGGTAATATCTTTGATCAATGGAACGGTACTTCGATGATTGAACCCTATGGGATCATGTATCTACAATAACTCCACAAGGAACCCTATGAACACCAAAGACTATATCAGCATCTTATCGGTTGCAACCATTTCCGCATTCTTTATTGTATTTGCCCTAACGGGCTGTTACTTGGCACTCTACCAATACCTGCGAGATACAGGAATTACCTTTTGGCAGGTGGTGCTACTCTATACTTCCGTTTCAACAATCCTAGGGCTTCTGAGCGCAGCGGTCAAGTTGAAAAAGAAGCACTGATTTGATCATGTTGTTGGAGGTACGGACACAGAAGCCGCTGCGGCGGCTTTCTTCTTTTCCTCTTCCAATTTCTTAAATCCATTTTTTTCTTTGATTTTGGCAACAATCTCTTTTGTCAAATCAGATTGTAGATTTGCTGCAATACCATCAGCACCAAAGATTCTTTTCTGTTCGTCTTCGGTCATGGTTTCTTTAAGAATCTCAATCATTTCTACAATTTCCCGAATCGCAATACTGTTGCGCTTGCTGTTGATTGTAGACCATGCGATCATTCCAACCGAGCATATGAATGCACCGATAAGTAGCACTGCACCCACCATTGCGATCTCATCCATATATCGCTGTGATGCCGATGCAAAGCCAAGCATAAGGGCACCGAGCAGCACAAGTGCTCCACCATACCCCTTGTTCAAGAAGAACGCTACGGCGGCTCCTGCTGCGATTAAAACGAAGCCGATAACCCAGAACATAGTGATGTAGCCATAGAGGCGTTCCATTGCGACAACCTTTGCCCCGTCCATTGCAATTCGCAAATTGGACAAGGAGGTTTCGAGTTTAGAAACCTCAGAGGTAAGGTCTTTAAGTTTGTCCGTTTCCTTTACTACTGCATCGGCAGATTCTATGATATTGTCTGCCTTACTATTAATTCTTTCTGATGTTACTTTATCACTTGCAGTAGCAGTCTTGGTGGTTTTCTTAATATCAAGGGCATCCTTCCTAATTGAATTTGCATTATCGTTTGTGTGTTCTACGATAGCATTCAAAGTAGCCGATGAAGTGCCGTTTGATGGTTCAACAATCGGTGCGGTCTTACAGGCTGTTATATTGATTGCAAGAAGTGTTCCGACAATAAGATTGCATATTGATTTCATACTCTTATTTATGGGCATGATCCCCATGCAGCAAGCAGTACCCCCAAGTCCTGCCCATCTACAATCATATCTCCCGTGATGTCTGATGATGCTGTTCCCCATGAAGATAAGAGTTTGCCCAAATCACTTCCATCCACAACCCTATCACCATTAAGATCGGATACGCATGGAAGGGGAGAAGCGGCAATTACGGCGGCTTCTGCGTTCAGCATTCCCCATCCCGTGAGGGTATCAAAGCCAACGGTTCCCATGTCTTTGCATGTAGTCTTCATGATTGTCTCCACCTGTGCAGCAGAAAGGGATGGATTTGCAGAGAGGATTAGTGCAGCAACACCCGCAGCATATGGAGATGAGAAAGATGTGCCGTCAATTGTGGTATAGTCTCCCGATCCATATCCGTTTGTTCCTGTCCTATCGGTGGTATAGATTGATTGCCCTGGTGCAACAAAGGCAATCTTTGAGCCATATGATGAGAACGATGCTTTCTGTCCGTTTCGGCTGCTTGCACCAACTGCATTGACGCTCGATGTGCTTGCAGGAAAACCTATAGTTGTATTTCCCGAATTGCCCGAAGACGCAAAGTTTACTACTCCTGCATTTCGTGCTGCTGTGTATGCAGTTGCCATTGCGGTCGATACTGTTCCATAGTCATTGCTGTTGTTGGTAACACGAACACCGTTTGCAATGCCCCAATTAATGGCATTTACTGTCCATGATGTCTGTCCTTGCCATGATCCATTACATGGAGTGATTGATACACCCACCTTTGCAGATATAACTTTGCAATTTGGAGCAACACCAACAGTTCCTATAGAATTGTTAATGGTACCCGTGACACATCCTGCAACTGCTGTTCCGTGATTGTCGCATGAGTTGCTCGGTTCTCCACCTGCAATACCATTGACTACACTTGTGGTAAAGTCACGCCCCACCAATTGATTGATGTCGGGATGATTTTGCTGTATGCCTGTTTCGAAAATGAGTATCTTGATGGTCGATGATCCCTGTGTGATCGACCATGCATTCGAGGTATTCATGTCAAAGTTGACAAGTCCTCCCGATGTTCCTGTATTGCGATGACCCCAACACTGAGAAAATCCTGCATCATTTGGAATTACTTCCTGTCGAGTTGCAGTGAACACTTGATCTCTTTCTATGAGTTCAATATTCGGATTTGCAGAGAGAGTCGAAATTGCCTGATTCATCGAGGCAACACTGTTCATATTGATAAGCGTCAGATTGGGAATATGAGAGTAGTGCTCTGTACTTTCAATTCCCGATACGGCTGAAAGAATTGTATCCTTGTCTGTGCCATTCTTCCACTGTACGAAGAAGGTGTCTATCGCAGTCGGCAGTGGTTGTATCTTACGAATGTCACTTGCGCCACCAAGTACGATCATGCTCATGAGAAGTGATAAGATTGCTTTCATATTCATAATGTTCTCCTAGTATGTTTATACGAATTGCCGATCCATACTGTTTATAAAAATGGTATGAAAATATTTATACCATAAACACTAGTATGACCAATACCACTCCATCCAAAAATCGTGAGTATATTATTACAGTGGTCTATATGATGGGAACCGAAATCTCTCCAACAATCCTATATCATGTCACAATGAAAGAATGCAATCGTTTGCGCGATGTAGGATGGGCTGAGGTACTCGTATCGTTTCAACATATTGGTGAAAAATTAATTGTTCGATACACAGGTATTCCTACCGAAAAGATATAACTATGCCACGAAGACAAGCAATTACTCGTCCGAAAAGACCACAAAAGCCTACAACACCCACCAAGCCATCAGGTACACAGAAGCCAATACCACCCAAGGCTACTCAAAAGCCTATGAAACCTTGACGATGTCATATGTGTCAAATACAAAATTGACTGTTGCACTCATCACGGATGGTTCATTTTCACTGTGGCTTAAAGTAAATCCTGATATCTGAGTAGGAATCAGATTGGAAAATGTCATCATGAGTATGGGGTTCTTCTTATTGTTCAGGAAGAACAACTTACCATGGTTTACATTTCCCTTATACTCGGGGACAATCTCCTTGAAGTCCCGATATGGAACTCCTGATCGCATCCACTTAACCATCTCCATATAGTTGCGGAAGTTCTCATCGATGATGAATCTCAGTGAGATATCAGATGATGCCCTACCACCTGGAGATTTGATATCGTTTGCAGCAAACAGGTGATTGTGAACTGTAGGCGTTGATGTAAGATTCGGTGTCTGTACCGATGTGCAGAAGTATGTAACAGTAGGCACCTTCTCACATATGAATCTATAATTGGTGCTTGCAGCAAGATTTGTATTAAGAGGATTGTTTCCTAATGCACCAAAGTTTGTCAGTTCAGGAAGCCAATTCTTGACGCTAGGTGATGTCATTAAGGATCCTTTATATCATAAGAGGTAAACTGAAATGTTGCATCACATACAATGATCGGTGCATCAGCAACAGAAGAATTCATCGGAATATTTCCAAGACCCGTAATCATAAGTCCATCAAAAACAATTCGAGCAACAGGAGTTTTCTTATTGTTGAGTATTAGCAATTGCCCCGAATCGGTAATGAGATTCATCATTCTTGCCTGAGAGTTATCATTGAAGAATCCATAGTAGTTCAGAGATTTCTTAAACCAATCCGACATCTCGAAGTAATTGCTGAAGTCTTCATTGATGATGAACTTGACTACCAATTCTCCATGGTCAATCTTGTTGCCGAAAAACTTTATCGGAGATGCCATTGGCACAGAAACCCGAATAGGTTCCATACTCAAAGACGGAAATGATACCTCAGTACAGAAATACACGGCATTACGAACCTTGGGAATCATCAACCGAAAATTGGTTGAGAATGCAGGATTCGTATTGATAGGCTGTCTATTGAGACTGCCAGGAACAATATCATCAGGTATCTTAGGTACTGTCATCGATAGTATTTAGAAAGAAAAAAGACTGTAGGAATTTCTTCCTACAGTCTCCATGAATTTTACTGCAATATGCAGTGAATTTGTACAAATCAGAACAGGTTAGTTACCTTAACAATGCGGTAGTAAATGTTCTTACGAGCAGCAGCGGCGGCGTATGGGTCAGAAACCGATGCGCCAGCAGAAATCGTAGCAAAAGGATTGTTAACAAGACCGTAACGGGTCTTGAAACCAATCTTTGGCTGGAACGAATTCTCGCCGACTGCGCGTACCATCTGTAGCGGAACATATGGGCAGTAGAACATACCTGCATCATATGCACTCGAACCCTTATATCCTGCCATGAAGAAGTCATGGGCAGTTGTCATGGACGAATAAGGATCGATATACACACGCAACTTGCCGTTAAGAACACCTGCAAATGTATTGCCTGTGTCATCAACATTCAGATTGGTGCTGAGAGCAGGAGCATAGTCAAGCACTCCTGCCATTGCGAGAGCAGAGGCAACATCCGAAGAGCAGACAATGAAATTGCCCTTTCCACGGCGAGTTTCCTTAGCAATCTGATTGCACTCACGCTCAATCTGGAAGAGCAGACCCTTGAACTTCTCGACAGACCAACGACCGTTGGAGTCAACATTCAAGTCAAAGACACCCTGTGTCTGTGTGGTACCACTCTTAGCACCCAACTTGGCATTGCTGTAGATCACACGAACAACTTCGCGATTGATTTCAGCAAGGATTTCACTCGACAGGATGTTGGCGAGTTCGGTTTCGGCATCGAGACCATGGATCGCCTTCAGATCCTGAGCAAGTTCCATCGTGTATTCTGCCTTGAGAGCACGAGTCTTAGCCTCGACTGTTGTCTTCTCAATGCTGAATGCCATCTGTGGGAAAGGATTACTAGCAGAGTCACCAAGTGATTCTGCTAGATAGGTGTTCGAAGCCTGTGTGCCTCGCATTGAGGTACCTGCACCAACGGGATCAACACCACCAACCTCAAACGGATCGGTATTGTAAACACCCTGTGCGGTTGTACCAGTAGAACCCGAACCACCAAAGGCGGTGTCTGCTTCCTGATACAGTGCTTCGGCACCGCTCTGATTGATATAACGGCTACGCATTGCAAAGATAAGCCCTGTTGGGCCGCTCATTGGCTGCACTCCGCAGATATCATATGCAATCAGATTCGGCATCGCTCTGCGAACGAGAGAGATGAGGATCGGATCCCAACGAGCAACATTACCACCACCGTCTTGACCACCGATGGTGGCACCAGAGAAGTTGGTTGGGGCTGTTTCCTTGAGATACTGCTCTTGGTTTTCCAAAAGCATGGTTGTAACTACTTTGCGATAATTATCCTTGATTGCAGGAAGATCTGCGTGTTCGAGGATGGGTTGCCACTTCTTCTGAAGTGCTTCTGAGATTGTGAGTTCCATTATGGATTCTCCTTAATAATGCTTTGTTGAAACGAACAAGATATTTAGCGTTAACGCTATTTACCTTTTTGCAATACGGCGAAGCGTGTCGGTATAAGCCTTCATCGATTCGCTAAGATTTTCGATTTGACCTCCAATGGAGACCTCATCGATACTTTCCTCGGCAGTAGCAGCATTCTCTTCCGTGTGGTTGAGTTTAGGCTTGCCACTGAAATATGATTCCTTGATGATTTCTAACTTGCTGCGAACATCATCTTCATCGGCACTAAAGGTTACGCCTTCCGTAAGAGTACGGAAACGCTCCTTTTGTGTAACGGTAAGATCGGATGCCATTTCATCAAGAATTTGTTCTCTGCGATAGTCCTTGACCGCTTCGGTCAACTGAACATTCTTCATGATCTCTTCATCAAGACGAGTCTTGAGGTTTTCGGCAGTCTCAGCCATCTGATCTGCGAGATCAATCTTGTTCTCAGGAACATTGATATCGTGCTCAAGGAAAAGGTTGCGAAGACTGCTCATGAATTCTTCAGCAACTTCGGTACGAATACCCTTCTCGATAGCAATACGGTTTTCTCCGAGCCATTCTTCAATGACATATGAGAGATACGAATCCAACTGCTCGGTAAGAGCAGTCTTGTTCTCATCGATGCTAGAAGTAAGGCGATTGCTGTACTCCTCTTCCAATTCGGATCGGATTTCTTCAGTACGCTCATTGAGAGCAACTTCGAAGATTGTCGATGCCTTGGTCTTAAAGTTCTCGCTGAGTTCTTCGCCATCAAACATGGCGGTCATATGAACATCAACATCTTCGCGCATTGCCTTCTTGGACTTAACGCTCGAATTGAACTTCGACTTGGCATCGCCACCTGCGGCACCAACATCAACAGGATCAGGGATGATTGCTCCCTTGCCTGTGCCGTCCTTGTAAAGACCTGCAAACTTGCCCTTACCCGAACCCTTGGCGAGAGCAGAAGTATTGGCAACCTTCGAGGTTTCCTCTTCTTCTTCTTCTTCTTCTGCCATACCCTTCTTAGCAGCAACATTTTTCATTTGCTTCTGTTGGGCACTTGATGGGGCTTCTTCTTCGATTGAATCAGTCTCTTCTTCAGCGACTTCGTTTTCATCTAGAATGACTTCTTCAATTTCTTCGTTCTGATAATCCATGGGATTCTCCTTAGGTACTGTTTATTTATACTGTCGCAAAACTCGGTTCATAACTTATTGATAAAACGCTTAAACGCATTAACCATTTGCTCTTCCAATTTACGGGAAGATGTCTTTCGAATGGTTTCTTTGATCTCATCAATTTCTCTTTGAACAAGCAAGCCATTCTCAAAGATCCACTCGCGACCTTCCATCACTCCTCGGACAAATGCCTCAGGAGCAGACGGGTCTGCTACGATATCGGCGGCTGTTGATAGCCGAAAGTCATCTTTGACATAATTGGCACCGTTTTTCTCTTCAATTGAGCCAACACCACGGGATGAAACGCCTAACTTGGCACCCTCATCCATTAAATTCTTTACAATTTTGCCATATGGGGTGTCCATGATCTTTGCTTTGCCATAGAAATTCTTACCATCAGGCGACAGTTCACTAATCATATGAGATACTCTCTCTAAATTAATGGTCGGGCCTTCAGGATGTCCCAATTCACCGAATGCTCTCTTTTGTGCCACAAAGTCCTTGCGGTATTGCTCGACCTTGTCCTTGAGCATCTTGAACTCATATACGCGACCATTGCGATTCTTGATATCTCCCTGAAGAAAGGTACCTTCGATGAAGTATTGCTTTTGGCCATCCTTCTCTTCAGTTAAAATTTCAATACTTTCGTTGACTTCGCAGATGAGTTTCATATGAATGTCCTTTTAAAGCGTGAACTCAAGAATAATGGTTCCGTTTGCTGTGGTAATTGCATTTGCACTATTATCTAGGCTTATCGTTATGGTGCCTGACTCCATTTGAGCCTTTCCACCTGTTCTGCTATGTGAAAACCGAGGCTCAAAGAACAGTTCACTATCAATTCCGTTAACAAAAATACAGTCACCTGCACTCTGTCCATATTGCCCACCCGTGTATGTGTCACCCCATCGGGCAGTCCAATACGATCCTGCAATAGCATTTTGGAAGGATGTTGACATAACGGAATGGAGTTTGGCGGTTTCTAACCCAATCCCATCTGCGTTCACAAATGCCGATGCTGTCAGTCCGATTGTTACACTTTCTTTCGTGCTGATAGGAACATCACTTGCCACGATCTTGGTGACATACCGCTTATTAGTTCTGAGGATGTCTTGTTTGAACAGAGGCATCAGAGTACGAATTCAAGAATAATAGTTCCTGTTACAGTTGTCGGGGTGATCGTCATTATGCCTGTAGGAGTGGTGGCATTGTTTGGGATTGTGAATCGCTCAAACATAAAATCAATGTTTCCTGCTGCTGCCGAATCAAATGCAGTAGCACCAGGAGTTCCTGCCCATCCGAGTGTATATCTCGCCGAGCATGAGGACTTGATCGATGCTAACTTTGCTGTTGTTGCCGTGATGCCATTGGTCATTGCAATGACATCTCCTGTGAGACCGTTTGCAAATGCCGAACCCGTGATACCAAAATTAATTGCGGATGCGTGAGCACTCAACTGGAATTTCTTAACTAATCTCTTTTGCGTTCCTACTATGGTTTGTTCTTGATATGCCATTATTCGTTCTCCTCGTTTGCTTTAGCAAAGTTGACTGCATGTTCATATGTGTGCTTATTTTCAGATGCGAGAACAAGAAATGCAGTTTGGTTTTCCTCGTTCAATCTGTCATATACATTAGCAAATGCCTCTGCATGTTTAACACTTACGATTTGAATATCATTATTCATAAGATTGATGTTCTTGCTTTCTCCATCAGAGATGCATTCAGTAATTGTCTTCAGCAGTTTAGTTGCAATGTTTCTACACTGTGTGTTCTCAGCAAGTCTGTCTGTTGTGTGTTTAATGAATCGGATAGTACGAGGATCATCGGAATATACTGCTGCTGTAGATTCATTGATATTGACAGTCGCAGTATCATTAAGCATAGAAAAATTGGCGGCGAATTCTTCCGCAGCCACATTGCTCTTGAACTTAATCGTTACCTTTGCCATTAGCCCTTCCAGTTCGCCTTGACATAGTCAAAGAACTTCTTCTTCTTGGTATCGTCAAGACTTGCAGGAGACTTAGCATCAAATCTCTTCAATGCACTATTAAAAAACTTACGATATTCTTTTTGCTTTGGGCTGAGTTCTTCTTCGCTCATGGAATATTTGTCGCCCTTCATAACAACAGCAGCCTCTACTGAAGTATCTGCCTGTTCCTTTTTAGGAGCACCCATGAGAACTTTCTTCTTTTCGCGAAGAGCCTTATATTTTTCAATATTTTTCATTGCTTCATGAAAATTAATATCAACAGGGGCAGGAATGATTGCTCCCTTGCCGCTACCATCGTCATATAGACCGCCAAATTTATTCTCCTGCATGGCTTTATTCCTTTGTTCTCTTAATTTTCTAGATTGCTCAAGTCTTAATGCTGTTTCTCGATACACTCGGGTACGACCATCAATATCTACTTTTTCGTTTAGGTTTTCTTCAGACATAGTGGATCCTTTATTTCTTGAAAGACTTTTTAAAGGGAGGTTTTCCCTTTCCTTCAGGTGGTTTTCCTGTTGCAAGTTCCTTCTTCTTGAGATCTGCATCAGCGACCTCATTCGGCTTACCTGCATCAACAGGTGCAGCAACTTGAGAAACTCCTGCGTTCTTATCCTTATTGATCTGTGCAGTCATATTTGCACCGAGTGCAGGATCTTTCTTCGCATCTTTCAACATTCCATCGATGTAATCTCTCGTTGCTTTAGCCGCAGCCTTGGGGCCAGGAAAGAATTCCCATCTACGCCCATTGACATACACGCGAACGGGCTTACCAAAACCTGTTCCGAGTTGCTTGATTAGAATATCCTGTCCCTTATACTTCTCAGTCGAATGGTAAAACTCCTTTTCGAAGTTTGGATCGAGAGACATATCGTCTTTAGTAGATCCCGCAGCGGTTGGAACAATCTTCACATCTCCCGCATTCATTGGTGAAGTTGCAGGAGGAGCAGATGGTGCACCAGGAAGATTTTCAGGTAATGCAACAGGTTCTGCTTTTTTATCTGCTACCCCTGTGACAATTTCTCCTGAAAGAGCCTTCTTGAGTTCTTCGACTTTGGTATGAATGCGAGAAGCCAACTCCTTTTGAATGAGGCTCTTAAACTTCGGAGCCTCTTTTTTAATGAGTGTCTCAATAACAGACTTGAGGATTTTTTCTGCTTCTGTTTCCATATACTGTCCTATACCAAGCCAAATTGTGCATTGTCTGGTTCGATTTTGCCCTGATTGCGCTCTTTTTCAATTTCCCGATCCATTTGCTTGATCTCGGCTTCATTGAATCCAAGCACATTCTTACGCACCCATTCATGAGAATAATACTTACCTATGTAGGGTTTGATGTTACCTAACTCCTCTACCTGCGACTTTCGAACTTCTGCATTCTTAAGTTCAGTGAAGAGATTATCCTTCAAGAAATCAAAGTAGATTGATTCCTTGACATTGTCCCACTCTTCATGGGTGATTACCTTTTTGAGGATCAACTGCTTTTTGAGAACATCAAAGAAGAATTCACAGAATTTAATTCTAAGTCTATGAATATACTTTGTGAATCTCACTTCATCGCGGGTGATTTCTGTAGAACGACCAAGCATAAATTGCTTGTCTTGCTCCAAACGACTTACAGGAACCGACAATGCCCGATATAATTTCTTTTGAAAATATATGACATCGGTGAGTTCTCCGAGATTTTGTCCACCTTGCAGGGTTGTAATTTCAGTTCCCTTGCTACCTTCACGGCGGGGGAGCCAATAGTCCTCAAGCATAGACATATGCTTCTTATCGTCACGGATTTCGCCCGTACTAGCATCGTACACAAGACGATTGCGATAACGGTTCATGAGATCCTTAACATACTGTTCTGCTTTGGTCTTTGGAAGGTTACCAACATCGATATAGAAGATACGCCGTTCAGGTGCACGGCTAATGCGATAGATTACAATTGCATCTTCCAACATTCGAAGTTGGTTGAGTGGCTTGATTGCCTTCTGCAAAAATCCTACGGTTCGCTTGTATCGACTATCCATCAATCCCGATGAGCAAAATGCGATTGCATCTTCGCTGATCTTGATACCCGATGGATTTCCACCTGCACGGGGATTGTCTTTGTTATACAAGTAAAAGTCCTTGTATCCCGTGATAATCTTAGTACCGTTTTGCAGAGTCTCTTTGGTGTACTCACGAATTTTCTGAATGTTCATCGGATCAACATATCGCAATTCAAGAATTCCCTTTTGAGGGTTCTCTTCATCGATGATTAGATGGAAGAAGATCTTTCCATCAACATACCATCGTCTGAAGATTTCAGTTCCCTTGGTCTCAAATTGCATTACACGCATGACATTGCGAAACTCTTCATGAATTCGCTCTTTGACATTATCACTTGCCTTGAGACGATCCAATACGACTTTGACAGGAGATTTCTTTTCTCCTACTACAATAGCCTCATTTACAACATCATCGATTGCTACTTCAACAATGGGATCTTGAGCCATCTCACGATACTTCATCGTTAGTTCAAAGTCATTACGAACGGTGCCATCAAGGTCAACATATTGACCGTAAAAGCCTCCCGCTTCAACAGGAATGGCTCCGTCATCGAATGTCGGTACGACAAACGACTTGAGAGCCTTATCCTGCTCCTTCTCTTTTTTAGATCGCTCTAGGCGAAAGCCGAAAATTTCCATTATGTAGATTCCTCATGACCTTTCAATTAGGTGGTTACGCCTTCAACTTCAAAGTACTGATATGCAATTGTTGTATCAAAGAACGATGCCTCTGATTGTGCACCCATGTCCATTGATGTTTCTGAAATCGTTGTTGGCCAGCAACCCACCATCTTATACCGAGCAATCGGATTTCCCTCACGGGTAAGTGGTGTAATTGTCCAATCAGTCATAAACTGATTCATTGCATTGGAACCAACATTGGTACGGTTGGTATTCATCAGATTCATCCATGCCTCGAACGACTTACGAAGACCATAGGTTCCATCGTTGTAGCAAGAGATCGACCAATCTGCAAAGGTACGATCTCCTGGATACTTAAATGGGCGACCCATGTAGTAGGCTTGGTTGATGTTAATGGTAGATGATGGAATCTTAGAAGCCTTGCACAGGAACGAAACCTGTGAAGAAGGATTTCCACCACCAACTGCTGCTGCAACAGCATTGATTGCCCCACCAACGGCTCCACCGAAAAGAGAACCCGCTACAGCGGCAGCACCCTGAATTGATTGGGTGCTTCCACCTGGAAAGTTGCCTTGAACAAGAAACAGATTGTTTCTTGCAATACCGTTGATGAGATTAGCGCGAAATGCGTCGATACTGAATTGTGACATTTAGGACTCCTTATGAGTATTTAGTTTGATTTCCTGCATCACGAATCAGGCACCAACCTCGTTGAAGTTCACACCAGTGCGAGTGGCAATGAAATTCAACTGAATGAAATTGATGCTACGGTTTGGTTTGACATAGATATCGGCAACAAATCTATTGCTGTCGATCACTTCTCCCGTATTGTTCTTCTCATCGCATACAACCTTGTAGTCGATGATTCCACGCCGAGCCTGTACATCTCGTAAGAATGGCTCAACGAGTGAACGGAATTGTGCACGAGTAAATGCATCGTTGAACTCGAACAGGCTGTACTTAGAAGCCGTTGAGATTGCCTTCTCAAGCACGATGAATAGACGGCGAACATTGATACGATCAAATGCCGATGGCTTTTTCTGAGCAGTCTTATCGCCATACAGGATGGTTCCTTCACCCGAGAAGGTTGCAACGGGATTGATACTGTTCTTATACAGTGTATCTCTTTGAGCCTGTCTTGGTTGGAAAGCCAACTTGATTACGCCACGAATCTGACCACGATTGAATCCTGCGGGGCTATACCACGGATCGAAATTCACATCACTACGAGCACACAGTCCTGCAATGTCACCATTGAGAGGAACAAAACGGTTCTTATCATTATAAATGTCGTACATATACTTGTAACCACTGTCAATCACAGTATATGACGAAGAACCGATAGCGTTACGATACTGAACAGCACGATCCAACTTCACCTGATCCGTTTCATTTGGATCCTTATTGGGAACAGAAAGGAAGGCAACACAATCCTTACGAGCATCAACAATATCTTTAAGCAATGGGCCAACAAGATCCGAAACTGCCGCTTCTAAGTTGTCGCTAGTTGGAGTAAAGGTTTTTTCTGGCCCACCAATGAGAAGATTGACATCAACAGTTTCTGCATCGGAGAAGAGACGGTATCCTCGTGGATCTCCATCAACATTTGCACCAAATGCAATGTTTTGATAATCTACAAGACCCGCAGTAGTTCCATTGGATCCACTTCGGAGATTCCAAATACCAACACCAAAGGAAACATTTACTCCTGTGTAACCCGATCCTGTATCGAGTGATGTGCTGGCATACCAATTCTGTCCTGTGATAGCGGCAGTTCCCCATGCTCCTGTTCCACCAAGCAGCAATTGATTGTATGATGTGGATGAAGTTCTTGGAATTGCTGCAATATACTTAGAGGTACGATTGATCTTATCGACATAGTAGTTGCTTGTTCCGTCTCCTGCGAGTACACCAGGTAGGAAGGAAACTGCTTGGAACTTCTCTACGATAGTTCCCTTGGTACCCGACAAAAGACCATTTCGATCAATGACGGCGATGTGGAATTCATCATTCGATCCACCAAGATTATCCACATAAGTCGAAGTGGATGGAGCAGCATCAAACTGAGTTCCATAAGTCCAATCACTGAATCGGTGACCATATCCCGTGACACCTGCTGTGCTTGTCAGTCCAACTGCTAAACTACCGCAGATTTGAACTTCGAGCGAACTGCCTAGGGCACCAGGATATCGAGCAACAAATGCACCAAGATCCGTGATTAATACATCACCTGCATCAAATCTGTCATCATTTTCGAGGAGAGCATAGTCCTGCGACCATGCACCACCATGAAATGCACCTGTTACTCCAAAACCATTGGCATTGACCATTCCATCAACCTTGGCACGAACAACCTGAAGATTGTTGCCATATCCAAGGAAGTTGGCGGCGGGGAACCACCACTCGGCAACCGCATCATCGGGAGTTCCGAAGAGTTGGACGAGGTTATTTTCCGAATCGACAAGGATTCGCTTATTGCATGGGCCCCAATTAAAGAGTCCTACAATACCTGCATTGGTGGTGGCAACAGCAGGAACAATCGTTGTCAGATCTTTCTCTGTTACATTTACGCCTGGGGAAAGTTGGAATGCCATCTCAGTCTCCTTAGTTAATTTATTAGACGGGGGTATTTATTCGTTTGTTTATTTCACCCAAATTACATAATCTCTTCTGCATCAGAAAGCCAAGATCTATCTCGTCTCTTTTGTTTAGGTGTTGAGTCTGGTTCACTCGAAAGCATTCTAACGGCTTCGTCCATTTCATCGTCCATGTCCGACAAGAAGCCAAAAGGAGTCAGATCTTCTTCTAGTTTTTTAAGTTTTTCCTCAAACAATCGCTTACGAACATCCAAATTGACCAATTCTTTAAAGTAGTCCTGTGTGGTGAGCCACCCAAACATCACCAAGCATGCCATCATGTCATCGTTATAGCCCTCAGAAGCCTCATAGGAGCCACCCTTTGCAACATAGGTGCTTAGTTCGGCAATAAGATCAAAATCGTTCAGTATGAGTTTATCGCCCTCGATCATCTCTTTGATAATTGAGCATCCTGTTCTTTTTACCTGACTGCTCATTTTAATTCCCGACTGAATTCGACCTCCACCAAAGCCTTCACCGACTTTTTGTCCTTTTTTGCCCTTGTTTGAAATGTTAATAATATTTTCATAATCCAACTCATCCTTAAGAATATCTGCTACCTGCTGTCCTGTATCGTTGATTTCGATCATGACATAGGCTTCATTGTATTTTTCTGCAATTTTCTTGATCAGATTGGGATATATTGGAATTGGTATTGTATTGTTTCGATAGGTTGCAACAACCCTGTATGGCATAGAAGTCACATCAAGAACAACCATTGCATTGTAGTCCTGTCCAATTGAGCGGCTAGAATCGACAGTTGCTGCATATATGTGTCCCCTTATGGGATGTTCATATACCGAAAGACCCTCATCTGACTCTAGCAAAGGAGTCTGAAATGGGATTCCGACAATCTTAGATGCCTTGATAAGTGTTTCTTGCGATCCCAAAAACTCACACTCATACTCCGACATCCATTGCCGCTCGGAAGTATTTCGGATAGTGGATTCTTTAAACTTATCATCGCGACCAGGTACTTGCCACCAATATGCTGCAATAGGGACAAACTCTGATTTCTTATCCTGTGCATTTTTCCACATCTTGTAGAACAGATTCAATCCATTCGGAGTTGATACGATCACCGTCTTCGAAGTAGTTCCCGATGAAATCGTGGGATATACAGATGAGAAAAACTCTTCTGCGATTTGATCAGGGACGAATGCAAACTCATCCAAGAGCAAAAAGTTATATGAGGAACCACGAACAGCACTTGATGATGTTGATGAGCAAATTACCTTAGATCCATTTTCAAGAGTGACACTTGTCTTATTCCATTCGACAATACCCTGTTGCAGCCACTTCGGAAGATTCTCATATGCAATCTTCAATCGATCCATAATTTCCGTTGCTGTCTTTAACTTATTTGCAAGGATTGCTGCTTTGTAGTTGGCATTGAACAGAATCAAATGCAGAATACATGCAATTAAAGTTGTGGTCTTTCCACTCTGTCGAGGAATCTTACAAATCGTAAATCGATTATCGAATACTGATCGTGCAATTTCCTTTTGAAAGTCATACATGTGAAGGGATACAAGCCCCTCATCAACAGTAACTACTTTGATATAGTTCTCAATAAAGTGAAGGGGATCTTCGGTGCATCGAATATATTCTGCTAATTGTTCTTTGGTGAACTCTTGCTGAACATATGATCCCTTGAGTAAAGGATTTCCTAGGTATGCATCTTCATTCATCTATAATCTCTCCACGATCAACTGCCTTACGCTGCTCACGAATCATCTTTTGCAATTCTGCTGTGCTACCAACATAGATTGAATTGTTCGTAACTGATGTTGTTTTAATCTGCTCCTGCTTCTTGATCTCTTTCATTCGGCGATGCAGATCCATCAATTTGTTATTGGCTTCAAGCGATGATTGTATAAGTTGGGCTATAACTTCATATGCCCGAGGCTGTTGACTTTCCTGTGCAAGTTCAATGATTCCTTCAATTGCCTCTTGTGATTTTTCAATAATGCACTTAAGATTGACGCGAACTTCTTTATAGTCTTTGTCTGCATCCGATACAACATACTCGCCATCAGTGGGTATTGTCTTGATCGGAACGATAGCAGTTTCTTCAGGGGTTACATCAATTCCCAATGTTTTTGCGATGTTCATATCAATTTCACTCATAATTTACTCTTTCATAAAGCCCATGGTGTTTGGGGATATTCTCTAATGACTACATTTGCATGTGTTGCACCTGCGCCTGTCCATCCCGCTGTGAGTGATGGTGCATATCCACCCGCAGTAATACCTGCCGCAGCAGAAACGCCAATGTCGGCGAATGGCATAATCGTATTGGTTGGTTTGCCATAATCAGCAATATTGAAGATATTCACATTCGTATTTGTAATAATTGGGGCAGTCTTAACAGGGCCATACAGATACATCTTGGACACAAACTGTATAGTCGCAAAATTTATCTTACGAGTGCCATAGTCTCCATATGATCCATCATCTCCTTCGGCTAATGACACCGATGAAAGAATGATTGGAACATCAACATCAGCATCCATGCCTTCAATTGCTTTGAGCGTAAACACATATTCAGGCGTAAAATATGGCAATATCTGTTCGACAATTTGTAAGCAATCTTCCATTCCCTTGGTCATTACACCAACGGTCATGTTCATGTTGTATGGAACTCGTTCATATCTTCTCTTCAGACTTCCTCTATCTGCGGGGTTATATCCCACGGTCTGTTGAACACTATTCAACTTTCGAGAAGAGTCATACTGCAACGAAGTGATCTCAAAGGACATTCGAGGAAGATATGTCTCCAATCGAATTTGCGATTGATCAAAATCTGTTCCAATTCGATCTAGGCGGCGTAAGAACTTCTGCTGAGGGCCATATGCAATAGGAACACGAATGCGCTCCATCTCGTTTCCGTTTTGATCATTACGAACGAGATGTATATCATTGAAGAGAGATGCAAATCCCACAACTACTTTTCGAACAGTACCATGATAGAAGTATTCAAGCATGACTTATGGATCTCCAAACGGATTGCTCTCGTCAAAGTTAAAAATGGTGTCTGCTTCTGTTTGAATTGCTTCATTCTTGGCTTCGTCTAGGATGCCCATCGTGTCATCCTTGCCCGTAATTGGTGCATAAAGATTTGCACCCGCCTTCGCTATGTAGGCGGTTGCTCCTTTGTTTGTTTCTTCGATCCAAGTACCAACAACATTGGATAGAGATATTCGGTACGGATCGCTGATAGCGTCATACGAGTAGACCAACGCCCTCGCAGACGCTCCCGAAGTTGCCCCTGTAAGTGATCCATTCTCGTATTGATATACGCTGTCGCCTTCTGCAAAAGATCCTGATCCATAAATCCCCCCGAGGTTAAGATTGACTTTGAATCCAGTTTCGTCATTGATTGCATCGATTTCGGGAATACCTGTATCGAAGGTTTCTTCGGAAAACTGAAAGAGTTCGCATGTTATTTGATATGAATATAGTTTTCCTAATTGATAAAACGGATTCTCATGCTCTACAAACTTAACTTCAAACAATCCCTTGCTCAATGGGAAATATAACAAATCTCCTTCAAGTGGTCGCCCAATTCCTGTTTCTCTTTTGAATCGCTTCTTAGATACAGTGAATTTGACACTATCGCGAATTTCAAACCCAAATTTTGTAAATGTATCTCCACCCTCAAATGCTGTGGTGGTATCCATATACATCTCAATCATCTTAAAACTCGTAAATCGAGAGTATTTTGATTCCCCAAACAAATCGTCTCTCTTGACTAGATCTCTCGGAATATAGTAGATCTCGTTTCCATAAATCTTAATGGCTTCTACCGTGAGATCCTCCATGAGATTCTCTTCGGGAAGATATGTCTTTGTGTTGACTCTGATGTATGGATTGAGTGCCATTGTATTTCCTTATCCCATGATGAAGTCAACAGGAAGTTCGCCCTTTAGAATGATTTCCTTTTCAATTTCTTCTTTTTGTTGCCATGAATCTTTCATCATAGATTGTCCATCAAGCGTAATATCGCCAGGTAGTTTGATACCGTTGTACTTGGACAGATTTACTCCCCACTGCCAACGAACAAGAGCAACAATATACTTCTTCAGTAGCCGATCATTATAAACTTCGGGATATACCCGAGGATCAAGAATTCGATATGCCTCGATGATGAGGTACATTCCAGCAGTCAATTGGCGTTTATCTGCATCGAGATACATTCGGTTTGCAACCCGATTGAATCGAATACTCTTATCAGGTGAAAGATATTGCTTGAGCAATTGGAGGTATTGCTGAGTCATGTCATATTGGACAAGATCAATTGTTCCGAAGGTATACAGATCGTTCAATGCATATTGATATCGAACATCGAACATTCCGACCGATTGCTGTGAAAATGGAAAAATTCGAGTAACGCTAACAATCAGATTCTGTAACAAAACACTCTCGGGACAGTCAACATCTGTGCTTGTCATCAAAGCATCTGCATCTGCAAATCCACTGCCATCTGCGGTTTGTGAAGTTCTATTGTCGGCTACAAATGAAATATATCCATTGGTAATGTCTGCTTCGGACATCCTATATTTCAAATATACTTTTTCAACGCCATCAAAGTGATACTCAGAGAAGAACTGTAGCCCGTCATTCAGACGATCTTCTAGTTGTTCATCCGCTATGTTTATTTCCACCACGGGATGACCGTTTGCCCTGAGAGCGTATTCCTTCAATTCCGCTCGGCTTGAGATCATCGAATTGCTGCAAATCGACATTGGTAGTATCCTCCATTGGATATTTAGCCTTTATGTCAAGTTCAGCAAGAGTTCTTACTGCATTAACCTCTGCAATAACCTCAAGGTTTTCAATTTCTATTTGAGACAGCAATCTTGAGAATTCAGAGATTCGAGTCAAATAGCGATCACATTGAGGACAATTTCCTGCAATGCTCCAAGATCCATGCTTAGTTCTGTAATTTTTGCGATTTCCATCATAAAACATGACAACAAGATCTTTGGGATATTGATAAGATGGCTCAAGCATTTTGAATACCTTGAGCGGAATCTTTAATCCATTGAGAAAGATAATGTCTTTATCATGCTTGAACATTATTATATCGGCAACTGGAATGAATCACCTCTGAAGGTATCGGACAGCCCAGCGGCATCTGTCATTGGTGAGAATGCTGTATTGGTATATGATAGTGTAAACTTAGAATTCAATGCCTGTATTCTTCCTGTTCCTTGGAACTTTTTAGTAGATACTAAAGTAACAGGATCATTAGCCGATATTCCAGCAGTTCCATACATGTCGGGCGTATCGATATTAGAATTGATTGCCAAAATTGCAAACTTATTGAGTTCAGTAGAATTTAGTACACCAACATCAGTTTCCTTTGTAACTCCTGTATCACTGAGAATTCGAGTAAATGGTCTGATTTTTACATTCGAATTTGTCGCAAGAATACCAGGGCCGATGATATCAGTACTGCCAATAATGGCAGAAGTGTTGGCAATTGAGATCGGGGATCGATTTCCCTTGATGTGTGTCTTACCAATATTCGTCAGATCATGAGAGATACTCAAAGATCCCGCACCTTCTGTGATAATTGGGAATGAGCAACGCGAGAAGATACTTCCTGCAACATCGGCATTTGCACCCGAATCTGCTGCAAATCCATAATAGGATCCCGATACACTGCAATGCCCAAGACGGATAGTTCCACTGTTATATGCATGTGCTGCAACAGGATAGTCCAAGAACATACATCCACGAGCCTTGATAGTTCCACCATCAGTCTGCAATGCTACGGTATTACCATATGAACCGCCCGAGATATATGGAGTCATGCTCACATCATTGAGTGCAGCAGTAGTTGAATGGTTGATGAATGCAATTCCATCCGATGCAACTCCACCAACAGTCCAATCACCAATAAAGGTATTTGTATTACGAGTTGTAAACAATGCACCTGAAGGTGAGGTAGTGTGAACAGTGACTCGATATATGTCAACAGCATTGATATAGTTTGTAAATGTCTTGTTGAGGAGATATGGGAATGTCTGACCACCTTCATTGTTAACCGTCAGATTGAAATACTGACCACTGATCCCAACAACCTCATGACCACCAATTAACATGTTCATCACGCCACCTGTACCGCTTGTGATGCCGTCAAATGCAGAGGACACACCATTGGAGGAGGTTACGCCCGAAACAAGGGAAAGAGGCGGCAGGAACCGAATACCACACCCTGTGACAGCAAGCATTGATTGTCCCGTACCGATATTGACCTGCAAGGTAAATTGTGTGCTGCTAGTTATTCCAAGTGGAGTATAGACAGGGAGGAAAGATATACCTTGAACAGTCTGTGTAACTACACTATTGTTCTCTGCACGGATATAAAGATCTCTACTGATATAATTGTGCCAAGGTTTTGTAAGTGTATAGACTCCATTGGTCAATACAATATCAAACGGAGATGCAAATGAAGATGCAGAATCATTAATGACCGACAAATTAAACACAGAAGAATGACTGATTTCCTCATTTGGATTTGTTGGTGTCGTTAGTGGTTTACCATATGTAAAAGTATACTCATTCACTGAATTGGCAGGATCTCGATAATAGAACGGTGCCTTACTTTCAGGAGCAAGATTTGTTGCCTGAAAGGTATTCATCATATATGCAAAGTCTGTTGGATACAGTGGATCCATTGACAGTTTTGTCGATAGGAAACTTTCGTTCGGATTTCCTACAATGCCATCTTTATAGGAAGAACTTGATGCCGTATATACTGTAAATGATGGATTAACATTACCAAAATTTTGACATATACAATTTTCTCCATCTGTACCGTTCGTACCATTTGTACCGTTCGTACCGTTCGTACCATTTGTACCGTCTGTGCCATCTGTACCATCACATGCAGTAGTTCCAAAAGTGGCACCACTGCAATCTGCTCCTGTATATCCAAAGACTACTGAATAGCATCCATTAGTTTTTGTGTTGCTAATCAGGTAAATTCCACAGCCTGTTTTACCGCTGCCTGTTACTCCAATCGGCCCCTGAGATCCTGGTGGGCCAATTTCAATTCCTGGCCCCTGAAACTGCTTATGTCGAATGA
>Ga0247834_1002307_pt1 | contig 29243 bp, 18 predicted proteins | sample LaCruzMarch2015__8_FD_187118 | JGI IMG/M metagenome (GOLD analysis project Ga0247834, IMG submission 187118) | Freshwater microbial communities from meromictic Lake La Cruz, Castile-La Mancha, Spain - LaCruzMarch2015_12m | ecosystem: Environmental > Aquatic > Freshwater > Lake | place: Spain... | reverse complement strand
CCCGGGTCGGCAACTGGCGCGCAAAGCGGCGGCGGCGAAAACGGCGGGGAAGAAGGCGATCCTTGGCGGGCTCTCCGGGACGTCGTTCTCCACCATGAAAGTCTCCGCCCTTCTGAAAAAGGACCCGAAAGCCGCGCTCGATGCGGTCGAGAAAATTCTGGAGAACGATCCGTTTAACGCACAGGCAAACCAGATGTTGCGGGACGCGGCGTTAGCCTCCGACATGCCGGAGACCGCGGCGTTCGCCCTGGAGACCATTATCGAGGGGGCGCCGAAGGATACGAAGGTCATGCACGAACTGGCCACCCATTACATGACCCACGATCAGCCGGAGAAAGGCGGGGAGGTATTTGCCCGGATCCTCGCCGTCACGCCGAACGATCTCGTGGCGATCAAGGGATCGAAGGATGCTGCCGCCCGTGCTTCGATGCGCAAGGGCGGCTGGGAAACCGCAGAAACCTATCGTGATCTGATCAAGGACAAGGAAACAGCGATCCAACTCGAGCAACAGAATCGTGTCGTGAAGGACCTCGGCACCATCGACAATCTGCTCGCCGATCTCCTCGGCAAGGCCGAAGGAAACGTGGACGCGTCACGCCGGATCGGCGAACTTTACGAGCAGAAAGACGACCTCGACAGTGCCATCCAGTGGTACGAGTACGCGGCGCAGTTGCTGAACAACTCGGACGCCAACCTCGTTCGGAAAGTGTCCGAAATCCGCCTGAAGCAAATCGATCTTTGCATCCAGTCCCGCGAGGAATACATCGCGGCGACTGGCGCGGATTCCGAGGAAAGCGTTGCTTATGCACAGGAATTGGTGGAACTCCGCCAGCAGCGCGCCGAGATGGAAGTCGACGGCGCCCGCCTGCGCGTGGAGCGCAATCCGACCGACCTCGTCGCACGCTTCGAACTGGGCGAAATTCTTCTCGCCGCCGGGAACCCCGAGGCGGCGATCCCGGAACTCCAGCAGGCAAAAAAAAATCCAAGCGTTCGTCTCCGAGCGATGAATCTCCTGGCACGTTGCTTCGTGGCCAAGGGCATGCTCGACTTGGCAGCAAAGACATTCGCCGAGGCCGCCAGCGAGATCATCACGATGGATTCCACCAAAAAGGACATCGTCTACAACCTGGCCCTCGTCCACGAGCGCATGGGCCAAAAGGAAAAATACCTCGAGGCGATGAAAGAGATTTACGAGGTCGATTACGGTTACCTCGACGTCGCTTCCCGCGTAGAGTCGTCGTACTGAAGTTCGATCCATCTCCCGACGCCGCGCTCGCGCGACCGACCCCGCGAACCACCTCGTTTTAAACCCTGCCCATGGAAACTGGTTTCCTCGCCGCGGCCACAGGATTCTATCTGATTGGCTTCGCCACGACCCTTTTCGCGCTGGGCGGTGGGAAGTTCCAACCCGGGCGCTTCAACGTGCTGACGATGGCGTTGGGGTTTGCGTGCCAGACGGGCTTCCTCTGGATCCGCGGGCAACAAAACCACAGCTGTCCCATCAATTCCCTGTTTGAAGTGTTGATCTTTCTGACGTGGTCGATGGTCGGGCTTTATCTGGTGTTCGGCCCGGCCTTCCGACTTTCACTGCTCGGAGCCTTCACGGCGATCTTCGTGTTCGTCCTCCAGGTCGTCGCGATTGTGGCGCCGCTGCAACGCGGGCCACATCCACGATCGGTGCTCAATCCCTGGCTCGAACTCCACGCCGCGCTCTCGATCGTCGCGTACGGGGCGTTCGGCATGGCCGCCGTCGCGGGCGTGATGTATCTCGTTCAGGAATTCCAGCTCAAATCGCGGCATCCCGCCGCAATTTTTTACCATTTGCCGCCAATCAGCACCCTCCATCATGCCAACGAAAGATTGGTCGGTTTGGGAGTGGTCGTCCTCACGATCGGGCTGCTGGCGGGATTGATGGTCGGTTCGCCCACCAATTTCTGGAAATGGGCCGTTTCGCTTGTCGTTCTCGTCTTGTACGGAGGCATCCTGACGCTCCAGGCCATTCGCCGGATCACCCCAAAGCGCGTCGCAGCGGCCTCCGTGGGCGTATTCTCCTTTGCATTGATCACCCTGCCTGCCATCCAGTGGCTTTCGGTCCAACATGGGTCGACACGATGAATATTGTCTGCGCCGGCATCAGCCACCACGTTGCGGACGTCGCACTGCGGGAAAAATTCGCCGTCTCCAACGGGGCGCTCCCCGAATTCCTGCGCGAACTCCGACGCATCGACGGTTTAAATGAAGCAGTGGTCGTTTCCACGTGCAACCGCGTCGAGTACTATGCGGCAAGCATCTGCCCCGTGCGAACATTCGACGGCCTGCGGGACGTCGTTCGCGCCCATACGGGCATCGCCGACGCGCCGATGTACCAGCACGATTGCCCAAGCAGCATCCGACACCTGTTTCGGGTCGCTTGCGGTCTCGACTCCATGGTCGTCGGAGAAACAGAAATCCTGGGTCAGGTCAAAACGGCTTACTCCGCAGCGCAGGAGCATGGGGCGACATCGCGCAACCTCAACCGGCTTTTCCAACAGACCTTCCGCGTGGCAAAACGGGTTCGTTCGGAAACCCAAATCACGCGGGGTCCGGTATCGGTGGGAGCGGTCGCCGTGGAACTGGCGGGGAAGATTTTTGGGGATTTGGGCGACCGGAAGGTCATGATTCTTGGGGCCGGCGAGACGAGCGAGCGCACGGCGCGCAGTCTCCAATCCCGGGGGGTTCGCAGCATGATCGTTTCCAACCGCACCTTCGACCGCGCGGCAGCGCTCGCGAAGGAGATTGGCGGCATGGCGATCCACTTCGACCATTGGGAGAATGCCTTTTCAGATGTGGACATCCTCATCAGTTCCACCGCGGCCCCGCATCCGATTCTGACGCCCCAGCGTCTCGAACCCCTGATGGCGCTCCGTGGTCCGCGTCCGCTTTTCATCATCGATCTCGCGGTCCCACGCGACGCGGATCCCGCGATCGAGCGCATGGACGGCGTGTATTTGTACGACATGGATTCTCTTCAACGGATTGCCGGCGACTCTCTGGCGCTGCGCCAGAAAGAGGTGGTTCGTTGTGAGGCGATGATCAACGAGCATGTCCACGAATTCGTGGCTTGGCTGCGCCGGGGGCATCGGGGTCCGGCTGGGGCGGAGGCCGCATGGGCCGGTTGATTCTTGGAACGCGCGGGAGCGACCTCGCCCTGCGCCAAACGCAGATCTTGCAGGAATCTCTCGCTGCCGCCGGAGTGCAGGCGGAGATTGAAATCCGTATCGTGACGACATCCGGCGACCGTCGCTCGGCGGCGGAAGAACCGACCTCGCTCGATCCCGGGGTCGGCCTTTTCACCCGGGAACTCGAGGAAGCGCTGCGCCGCGGGGAAATCGATGCCGCAGTTCACAGCCTGAAGGATCTTCCCGTGGACCTCGCGCCAGATTTCCTCCTGGGTGCGGTGATGGAGCGGGCGCAAACGGCGGACGTGCTCATTTCCCGCACTCCCGGCGGAGTTCAGACCCTGCCCCCCGGTGCCCGAGTCGGGACAGGCAGCCCGCGTCGTGCCACGCAACTGACGGCGATCCGCCCGGACCTTCAGATCTCCGACTTTCGAGGAAACGTCCCCACGCGGCTTCGCAAGCTGGCGACCCAGCCGGAATTTGACGCGATCGTCCTCGCGCAGGCCGGTTTGGAGCGCCTCGGACTGTTTCCTCCGACTGGAATGCTAGAGCTGGAAGGAGTGACCCTTGCGATGGATCCCATCCCGGAGATGCTCCCGGCCCCGGGCCAGGGTGCGGTGGCGATCGAGATTCGCGCCGCGGATGCTGCGGCCCTTGCGACCCTGTCTCATGTTCACCATGCGGAAACAGCGGACTGCACAGAGGCCGAGCGCAACCTCCTGCGACTCATCGGCGGCGGCTGCCAACTTCCCCTTGGAGCCCTCGCCCGCCGGGAACACGGAGCCATCCGACTGCGCGCGATCCTGTTTGAACCCGGACGAACCCGTCCCCGCCGCGCGGACGTTTCTCATTCAACCCCGGCCGCTGCCGCTGCCGCTGCCTTCGACGCTTTCCATGCCTGCTAAAACCTCATCGACCGGAATCTGTTACCTGATCGGCGCCGGCCCGGGCGATCCGGGTTTGTTCACCATCCGGGGTCGTGATTGCCTCGAGGCCGCTGACTGCATCGTTTACGATTACCTCTGCAACCCGGAGTTGCTTCAGTTTGCGAAACCCGGCGCGGAGATCATTTACGCGGGGAAAAAAGCGGGGCAGCACACGATGCCGCAGGACGCCATTAACGCGCTGCTCGTCGAAAAGACGTCCGCGGGCAAGGTGGTCGCCCGGATGAAGGGAGGGGATCCCTTCGTGTTCGGTCGCGGAGGCGAAGAAGCGGAGGCGTTGGCGGACGCCCATTTGCCTTACGAGATTGTCCCCGGCATTTCGTCGGCGATTGCGGGTCCGGCGTACGCGGGGATTCCCGTCACCCATCGCGCGCACACGTCCGTTTTATCCTTCTTCACGGGCCATGAGGATCCGGCGAAAGCGGAGACATCCGTCCCCTACGAGCAGTTGGCGAAGATCGGCGGGACGCGTGTCCTCCTCATGGGCGTGGAGCGACTCCAACAAATCACCGCGGAACTCCTCGCGCACGGGGCCTCGCCGGAACTGCCCGTCGCGTTAATTCACCGGGCCACCACCCCCCGCCAGAAGACGCTGATCGGCACGCTTTCCGACATCGCCGCGCGCGCCCGGGATGCGGAGTTCGAAGCGCCGGCGGTGGCCGTGTTCGGAGAGGTGGTCCACGCCCGCCGCCGCCTGAACTGGTTCGAATCGCGCCCCCTGTTCGGAAAACGGATCGCGGTCACGCGAACCCGGAAGCAGGCGGGTCAGTTGATCCGATCGCTCCGTGATCTTGGAGCCGATGCATTTGAGTTGCCGACCATTCGGATCGAGCCTCCGGAGGACCTGCGGGAGTTTGGCGAATTGGTTCAGGATGCGCACATTTACGACTGGATCGTTTTCACCAGTCCGAACGGCGTGGACGCGTTCTTCGACATGTTTTTCAAGCTCTACGATGATCTTCGCTCCATTGGAGGGGTTCGCATTGCGGCGATCGGTCCGGCAACGGCGGAGCGCGTGCGTGCGCGGCATTTGGCGGTCGATCTCCAGCCGGAGAAGTTCGTTGCAGAGGCGGTCGTCGAAGCCTTTCGAAAGCAGGAGAGCGTGGAAAATCTCCGTTTCCTCCTGCCACGGGCCGCGCAGACGCGGGAGGTCCTGGGTCGCGAACTGACCGCGCAGGGTGCGATCGTGGACGAAGTGGCGGCCTATCGAACCGTCCCGGAAACGGGCGATCCTACCGGCGGCATCGCGCGCTTCCGCGAGCAGGGGGCGGATTTGATCACGTTCACCAGTTCGTCCACCGTGGAAAACTTCCTCGATCTCCAACTGCCGATTCCCGCTGGTCTCCTCACCGCAAGCATCGGACCTGTGACGTCGGAAACGCTCCGCGCCCGAGGGTGGAAAGTGGACATCGAATCGCCGCGCCACGACATCCCCGGGCTGGTGGCCGCCATCCGCAAAGCCATTGCAGGGAACGTGCGCTGAGCGAACTCCGATTCCCCACTGGAATTCCGCGCTTTTTCATTTTCTCCCCCTCCCTTCCCGCTTAGTTTTCAAGCCTGTGAGCAGTGAAGCCCCCGCATCGAAGATCGAAGTCGTAAGCGAGGTCGAAGTGCAGACGCTCGAGCACGTCGACCAATACCTGATGGTTGGCAAGGAATCCGGGGCGTCCGACATTCACCTGAGCGTCTTCAGTCAGCCCACGTGGCGGAGGTTCGGCGTGATCGAGCCCATCTGGAACCGCGCCCCTCGCCTCACCGCCACAGATACGGCGCGCCTCGCGATGGGGTTTCTTGACGAACCACAGAAGCTGCAGCTCGAAGAGCGGGGAGATGTCGATTTCTGTTACGCAAATGCGTTCGGCCGGTTTCGAACGAGCGTCGTCCGCCAGCGGCTCGGCTACGAACTGGTGTTCCGCATCATCAGCGACCACGTCCGCACGATGGACGAACTCCATCTGCCCCCGCAACTCAAGCTGCTCACCCAATATCACAACGGACTGGTGCTTGTGACGGGATCCGTCGGCAGCGGGAAATCCACGACGCTCGCCGCCCTCGTCGACGAAATCAACGGAGCCCGGCACGATCACATCATCACACTCGAGGATCCCATCGAGTACGTCCTGCCCTCGAAGAGCTGCCACGTGACCCAGCGCGAGGTGCACACCCATACCAAGTCCTTCGCCAATGCCCTGCGCGGAGCCCTTCGAGAAGATCCCGACGTGATCATGGTGGGAGAAATGCGAGATCTCGAAACCATCTCGCTCGCCATTACCGCTTCGGAAACCGGTCACTTGGTGCTCGGCACGCTCCATACAAGCAACGCGTCGCGTACACTCGATCGACTCCTGGACGTCTTCCCGACCGATCAACGCGATCAAATCCGGATCATGGTCAGCGAATCCCTGCGCGGCATCATTTCACAACAACTGGTCCCTACTGCGGACGGACGGGGCCGGGTGCTGGCGCTCGAGATCCTGATGAACACGCCGGCGGTCGGCAACGTCATCCGTGAGGCAAAGACGTACATGCTGCCCGGTATCATTCAGACGGGGAAAAAACTGGGAATGAAGCTCATGGACGATTCCCTGCAGGAACTCTTTGAGACGGGGGTCATTTCCGCTCAGGAAGCGGTGGTTCGAGCGGAGCAGACCGAGCACATGAAACGGATCACCGGGATCGCTTGACATGGCGTACATCGACCAATTTTTCGAAGTCCTCATCACCGCTGGCGGGTCCGATCTGCACGTGGGGGAAGGCCAGCCGCCAAAAATCCGCCGCCACGGCGAGATCATCGCCATCCGCAACGAAGCGCTGACGCACGAAGAGATGGCGTACATGCTCAGCGAGATTTGCGACGCGAAGCGCTGGCAGCGTTTTGAAGAAATGGGCGACCTGGATTTCGCCTACGAAATGAACGCGGATACCCGGTTCCGTTGCAACTATCTCAAACAAAGCAACGGCTACGGCGCGGTATTCCGGATCATTCCAACAAAGATTCTCACGCTCGAGCAGTTGAATGTGCCGCCCATCATCAAGGAATTCGGCCACATGCGCGGCGGCATCGTCCTCGTCACCGGCCCGACCGGTTCGGGAAAAAGCACGACGCTCGCGGCGTTGATCGACTACATCAACGTGAACTTCTCGCGTCACATCGTGACGATCGAGGAGCCGATCGAATTCGTTCACCAAAACAAACGCAGCATCATCACCCAGCGCGAGGTTCCGGAGCACGCGGTGTCTTTCCCTGCAGGCCTCAAAGCCGCCCTGCGCGAGGACGCGGACATCGTGCTCGTCGGCGAAATGCGCGACCTCGAAACCATCTCGCTCGCCCTCACCGCGGCGGAAACGGGGCTGTTGGTCTTCGGAACACTCCACACGAACAATTCCCGCAAAACGGTCGACCGTATGATCGACGTGTTCCCCGCCGATCAGCAGGCCCAGGTTCGCACGATGCTCTCCGCCTCGCTCCGTGGGGTCGTGGCACAACTGCTGATGAAAAAAGCCGACGGTGCCGGGCGCGTCGCGGTCAACGAAATCCTCATCACCAACAGTGCGGTGTCCGCGATTATCCGCGAGGGAGCCACGCAGAAACTTCAGGACGTGATCGTCGGAGGAAAAGGCATCGGCATGCAATTCATGGACGACGCCATTTGGGAGAAGTTGGTCCAGGGACTCGTGACGCCCCATGAGGCCTACATGAAGGCGATCGACAAAAACCGCTTCCGCGCGTTTCTGCCGGAGGAGGAAGCCGATCTCGGAAACTCCGCCGGCTCCGTTTCCGATGATCCCCCCCCACGAAAAGATTCGCCGAAGCCTCCGAAAAAGTAGCGGCTCGCTTTTTCCCAGCCTCGCTGACGGGACTCGCGAGGGGACGCAGACTTTTCATGCCTTGACGTTTTCTTGCCAGAAGACGTCTCACGGATAGTCTCCACCGTAACAGGCTGAAATGGAACCGAAGCCACATGTCCGACGGATCCTCGACCTCTCGGGAGTCGTTGTGGGACTCGCAGCGACTGCGATTGTCTTCGGAGTCGGGTTCAGCGTTCTGTTAATCGGCTACTTCGAAAGCCGTTCCAGCGAGGCCCTGCTGCTCGAGGGCCGACTCCGCGACCTCGCGCGCACCGTTGCCCACGAGGCCGGTGGCGAAATCCACGCTCGCGCGTCGGAAATGAAGGGCCTTGCCATCGAGCAGGCCACAGAAAATCTCGCCGCGATCCGCGAGGCCATCCCCGGTCTGGAATCCGTATACACCGTCGTTCCAGGCCCGGGAGGGCTCAGAAAGTTCCTCGAAAGCAAACGAAGCTCCGACAACCCAGCGGTCACCAGCGACGCCCCGGAACCGCAGATGCCCGTGGACATGATCAGCCGCGTATTTCGCGACGGAAACGCGCTCACCTCGATCCAAGAGGATCCCGGAGGCAAGGCCAAATGGTACACCGGATTCGCCCCGGTGCGAAACCCGGAAGGCAAAATCGTCGGCGTGGCCACGATCAACCTCTCGGCGAATGAGTTCGAGGCCATCTTGGCCAACACAGATAAAGCGCTCATCCTCGGGAGTTCGATCCTTCTCCTGGTCTCCATCGGGGTGGGATTATTCGTCGGGCTTACCCACCGCCGCCTGCAACGCGCCGTGCGCTCGGAAACCGACATTGCGAAAGAAAAGGCGCGCCTCGCCGTGGTCGCCCGGGAGACAAACACCGGCATCGCACTCTGCGACAAACAAAACCGCGTGGAGTGGGTCAATGAGGCATTCCTTGGCAAGTTTCAATACGCCTTGGCCGATTGCATCGGCCTTCCGCTCGAGACAATCCTCCAAGTCCCGGAATCGGAAACCCGGGAACTTCGCCGTGTCGCTGCTCGCATCGCGGCGCGGGAGAACGTTTCGGGCATCCTGCAACACCGCTGCCCGGACGGAACATCCTTTTGGAAGGAAATCAACCTGCAGACGCTAAGCTCCGAGGACGGAACCCATTCGGGATACATCCTACTGACAACCGACGCCACGGAACGAATCGTTGAACGCGATTCGTTGGCGAAACGGGAGCAAGCCCTGCGCGAGGCCCAGCGCGTCGCCGGCGTGGGAAGCTGGTCGTGGGACGTCGCCGAGGACCGCGTGGAGTGGTCCGAGCAATTGTACGAAATTTTCCATCTCGACCCCACCAAGCCTCCCCCAACCTTCGCGGAGCACGGCACCCTGTACTCGCCCGAAAGCATGGCCCGACTCACCAAAGCCGTCACGTTCTGCCTTGAGTCCGGCACGCCTTACAAGATCTCGCTCGTCAGCCCCCGACCCAACGGCACCGAGATCCGGATTATGGCGATCGGGCAGGCGGAATTCGACGCGAATGGCAAGGTGGTGCGTCTCTTCGGGATCGCGCAGGATGTCACGGCTCAGGTCGAAGCAGAGGCGACGGTCCGACAGAGCGAACGGATGTTTCGACTGATCTCGGAGAACTCGCGCGACCTCATCGGGCTTCTGGATGCCACCGGCGTGGTCGAGTACGTCTCACCCTCCGTCCGCGCCATCCTCGGTTACACCCCAAAGGAGGTCACGGGCCGTTCACTCTACGATTTTATCCCCGTAGAAGAGCACCGTAAGCTGCGGCGACTCCTCGCGGACGCCGTCTCCGTGGGACAGGATCCGTTCGAATACCGGATGACCCGCAAAGATGGGACCACCGTTTGGGTGCAGACCTCCGTCTCGGTTTACCCGGAAACGTCGGCCTCCGCCCTGCAACTGCAGATGATCTCGCGCGACATCAGCGACAACCGCCGCGCCCGCGAAACGATGGAGCGCAATGAGGAACTGCTCAGTCGGACAAGCCGCATGGCACAGGTGGGCGGGTGGGATATTGACCTCTCAACGATGCGCCCCATTTGGTCTTCGGAAACCCGCCGCATCCATGAAGTCACTGCAGAGTTCGTTCCCAACATCCACCGCGCTCTGCTGTTCTACCCTCCGAACGCCCGCAAGATTCTGGAGGAGGCGATCGACCGCGCCCGCAATGAGGGCAAGGCTTGGGATCTCGAGCTCCCATTCGTCACCGCCAAATCGAACGAACTCTGGGTTCGCACGATGGGCTTTCCGGAGATCGAAAACGGGGTCTGCATTCGCCTGAGCGGCACCATTCAGGATGTGACCGCCCGGCGTCGGGCGGAAGAGGTCGCAAGGGACGCGGAACAACAACTCCGAGCCGCGTTCGATGCAGTCACCGATTTGGTCTTCATCCACGGAATCAATCCGGACGGAACCCCATCGCATTTCGTCTACGTGAATTCCGCTGTCCCCCAACTGCTGGGCGTGCCGGAAGATGTTCTCCTGACCAAACGACCCGCGGATCTCGGACTGATCGAACCGAATATCATGCGCAAGGTCGCCATAGAGCTGCGCACGGAGGGGTCGGCGATCTTTGAAACGCATTTCCGATCCAGTTCCGGCGTCGACGTCCCGGTGGAGGTCTGCTCCCGCTCTTTTCAACTCCGTGGGCAACAGCACGTGGTCTCCGTGGCCCGGGACCTCTCCCAGCGAAAACATCTGGAGGATGAACTGATCGCCGCCAAGGAAAACGCAGAGGTGGCAGATCGCGCGAAAAGCGACTTTCTCGCGATGATGAGCCACGAAATCCGCACGCCGATGAACGGGGTGATCGGCTACGCGAGCCTCCTCGAGGGAACCCGGTTGTCGGAGGACCAAAAGGAATGCATCGCCAACATCCGGTCCAGCGGGGAATACCTCGTCGCACTCATCAACGACATTCTCGACCTTTCGAAGATTGAGGCGGGCAAGCTGGAGATCGAAGAAAAGAGGATCGTCCCGGCGGAAATGCTGCGGCAAGCCGCCTCCATGTTCCGCGGAGCCTGCGAAGCAAAGGGAGTGGCGTTCATCCTGCAAATCGACGCCTCGTGCGAATCGACTGTCAACGCCGACCCCACCCGCATCCGACAGATCGTTGGCAACTTGCTTTCCAACGCCGTGAAGTTCACGTCTGCAGGAAGCGTCACCCTCCGCGCCTCGCTATCCCCTCGGGAAGGATCGAAGTTCCTGCTGCGAATCGACGTCATCGACACCGGAATCGGGATCGACAGAGACACTGCGGAACGCCTGTTCCAACCTTTCTCTCAAGCAGATTCCTCCACCACCCGGCGCTTCGGCGGAAGCGGACTCGGACTCGCCATCAGCCGACGCCTCTGCGAACGAATGGCGGGCCGGATCGGTTTCGAACCCCATGGGGAACAGGGCTCGCAGTTTTGGGTCGAACTCACGCTCCGACAAAGCGCGCCCGACGCCGTTCACCCCCCAGGAGAAACTCCGCCGCCCACGCCGACGCTCGTGGAGGGAACCCCGGACAATGAGTTTCGCGTCCTGGTGGCCGAGGACCATCCGACGAACCAGCGTCTCATCCAGATGATGCTTGCAAAGATTGGTTACGGGCGCGTCACGGTCGTCGAGAACGGAGTGGAGGCGGTTGACGCCGTGGCGCGCGAACCCTGGGATTTGATCCTCCTGGATCTGCAAATGCCCGAAATGGATGGTATGGAGGCGGCCCGTACCATCCGGGAACGGGAAGCGGAGCAATCGGGGTCGACCATTCGCGTTCCCATTGTGGCACTCACGGCGGATGCTATGGAGACCACGCGTCAGCATTGTTTTGCCGCCGGAATGGATGGCTACCTCTCGAAGCCCATTACGACTGCGAGGCTCCGCGAAGCCCTGCTGCCCTTTTTTCAGCGGAAATCTTCCGGTGACGGAATCGCGTCCAGTCGGACGAGCGCGGACATCTGATCGTCCTCGCCGCGAGCGAGCTGCATGGCGAAATCGAAGCGGTCGATCGCCACCGCACAATCGACATCCGGCGGGCAAAACTCCGCGCGACGTGGATCCCGAAACACCTTTGCGGCGGCGGAGTTTCTCACCCGATCCAGGTACGGAGCGGACGAGACCTCCCCGCCCAAAAGCGCAGCCTCGAGGTAGTCGGCCAAAGCGGCGTCCTCATCGGACCCCACCCCGTGAATACTGCCCGAGATCACGCACGTCACGGAGTCGACCCCGGCAGCGCGAATAGCGCGGACGGTTGCGGAGACGACGCTGAAACTTCCGGCAAAAACGGGATCACCTCCGGCGGCGAGCACTAATCCGCGAGTTCCGGCAGTCGTTCGTTGCACCACCGTTCGACCTGCCAAGTCCACCCCGTCGAGCGCGGAGGGGGAGTTGCCGTAGTCGAAGCCGGGCACTGGCAGCCAGTTTTCCTCGCCCATGAGCACCACTCCGGGGTCCCTTTCGCGAATAGCGAAGGCTTCCGGAACCGACAAAACCGGCACGATGCGTTTCGCCCCGGCGTGGAACGCCACGGCCGCGGTGGTAAATGCGCGCAGGACGTCGATCACCACCACGCAACCACGCACCGCTTCTGCGGCGTCAAGGGACACTTTTTGGACGAGGATCGGCATCGGATTGGACGACAGCTTGGCAACTCACTCCCCTGAGCGCAGCTTTAGTCCGCTATCATTCTCAGCGTCTCTGCCGCTTCGCGCGAGCCTACTTTTAACCTAAATCCCGCAGTTCAAACCCAAGAAATGGTCAGATTCACCATGAAGTTCACGAAGGACATGAAGGGACAGAGGAATAGACGGCTCAGAAAATTGGCCCGCAACTTCACCCAAAAGGGGAAGACCCATGGAGCCCGGGAACATGCCTCATTCATTCCTCTTCATGATCTTCAAGTGCTTCATGGTAATTCAAGCTGCGGTTTATAGGATTAACTACCCGCCCGCTGGACTCCGAGCGACCGGATCGCTCCGGCGTCGACCCCGGAGCCATGCCCCGATCAACATCAGCGGAATACCACCGCAAACAATAAGCCAAGCAGCGGACGCTTCGGGCACTGCCACCAGATTGTCGAAGCTCATCCGAAAATTGTTTGCTGCGACGCCATCTCCATAGATCGTCCAATATGCTGTATCGGCGGGGTCACCGCCTCCGCCAAGAACAAACGTCGCAGAAACTGCGGAAAAGGTACTCGTAAATGCGGACGCCAGAAATTGGGCGGATCCGACTTGGTTGAAATTTGAATCACGAAGCACAATGGAGACGGCGCTCGAGGCGTTGCCGGAATCCAATCTCGCGATCATGGAAAGGCTGGTCACGCTGCTCACGATCACCGGATTACTGCCTCCGGCGCTACCGGCAACATCGGCATCGAAACTGCCATTGGCCTTGGGATCACCACCGGACACCGGGAGGATGGAAATGAATCCCGCTCCTTGTGAAAACTGGGCAACGGCGGGATCGCCGAATGACCACGTTAAGTTGAATGGGGTAAACGCCTGGGTGCCGATATCACTGAAGTCGCTAATAAGAATCTGAGCATTTGCAACGAACGGCAGCAGGAAAAGCAGTCTGGCAAGAGTTCGGGCGAGAGTCTTCATGGTCGTATAACGGGGTGCCTTTTCCTCGGCGATTAGAGAGTGTACGGGAGAACACGTTCGAGCACGGTCACCCCTGCGGTTCCGCCGCTCCGCTCAAGAATGACGGGCCTTCCGGATGGAATCGTGACGTTGCTTTGGCTGACGGGAACCGATCCCTTCCGCCACTGGGCTGCAGATTGGTTAAAGTGATAGGAATCGAATCCGATTCCGCCGAAAAATGTCACCTTGTCGGCCGTCGCCACGTTTCCCGCAGTCCGCCAATTGGGCAGTGCGTGGTATGCCGCTCCAGCGAGGGTTTGATTCACTGGATAAACGCCGCCCACGAATGTGACGCCCACGTTGTTTACGACAACTTTCAGATTCACCGAAGGGACGGTGCCAATGAGCCCGTAAGTAAGCGCCGTGCTTCCCCGCCGGTAAAAAATCACCCCGGAGTCCGGTCGGATGGCGACGTTGTTTTGAGAGCTGGGAACCGACCCTGTCCGCCATTGGAGAGCGGTGGAATGGAAGTAATACTCTCTCCAGCCTACCCCGTCGTGGAGCATCACCACATCCGCACTGGCCGAACTCGTTCCCGCGAGGGTCGTGGTGGAGAACAACGTGGAAAGTGTGAATCCGAGAAACATCTCAAACGTGTCTCCAGAGGACCCGGTCCGAATGCCGAGAGCGGTCAAGTCCGTCCCCTGGTTCAGCACCGTGACGGTCGAGTCGGTATTCGGAACAGACGGGCTGATCTGCAGCGTTCGTCCCGATGCCGCACCGCTTGTGATTCTCAAATAGTAAGGGCTTCCTAATCTCGAGAGAGCGTTGGGCGACCAACCCGCGCCTGTGCAGGTGATCGTGGAAGCGGACACGGACGAGATTCTTCCCGTAGCCTGTCCGACGAAAGTCGCTGGAAGGGCATCACGGAGAGGAACGGAGAAAGTGTTTACGGAGGGTACGGTCGCCGAACCAGCGGCGATGGGAACCCAAACGACTCCGACCGGCGTTGTCGACACCGTTTGAGCGATCACCGAGATCCACCCGGCTCCCAGAACGAGTGCGGCCAGAGCGGCTTGAATAGCCCGACGCACTGAGTGTGGGCACTGCGATAAGCCGGGAGAACGAGCCATTGTTTTCTAAGGTTTAAGACGCGTTCGATCTCCCCTTTTCACAGAAGCAGCTTTAGGTGGTTTACCTTCCTTACGGCTCGCGCTGAGTAGGAGTTGCTTTGTGCCCGAACTTTCAGTTCGTTGCCCTGCATTGGCGACACCGGCGGCGCAGGAGCGCCATGATGCCCAGCGAAGAGAGAAGCAGTAGAACCGGAGACGGCTCGGGAATCACAACCAGGTTCAGACTCCCATTTTCAAAGTATGCGCTCTTCCCACCCCCCAGGTCGGCGGCGTTCGTCTGGCCAAAGTTCATGATGTTGTTAAAGGTGCTCATGGTCGAACCAATTAACGTGTAGGTTCCAATGTTCACCAGAGTCCAATCGACCGCCGTTCCGTTCGCATTGACCAAGCTGGCGACGCTGAACGCGTTGTCCAGGCTCACTGTTCCACTGACGTCGAGAACAGACGTAAGCGAGAAGACGAATTGAGAACCCGCCGCCATGATGAGGTTCCCGGAGACGGTCCCGTTTCCGCCGAAACGGCTGCCCGTGGAAACACTAACCGTCGGAGAAACCACGGTGCCGTCGAGGATCAGGGTCCCAGAAGAGACCGTCGTGTTTCCGGTATAGGTGTTGTTGCCAGAGACAATCGCATACGAGCCCGAGATGCCGGAGATCGTTAGACCGCCACTACCGGAGATCACCCCTGCCAGAGTGAAGGTGCGGTCGAGATCGAGAGAGTGATCGACAGCCAGATCGCCATTGAGGGTGATGTTACCGTTGAGTGCCACATTCAATGCACCTGAACCGTTGTTTTTGATCCCGCGAAACCCGCCCGTGGCGACTGTGATGTTCTGCGAGAGGGTATAGTTCGCCCCCTGATTGAACGCCAGACCTGCTCCAAACGAATCGCCGGTGGTTCCGATCGTGATCGTCGTTCCATTGCCCGCGGAATTTACACCGGAAAGCTGGGCAGTGCCCTTGGCGATCGTCAGATTACCAGTCCATGCCGAGTTGTCGCTTTGGAGTTGGACTCGGCCAAATGTAAAACTGTTTCCGATCGCCGTCAGATTGTTATTCGTCTCCACAATTAAGTTACCGCTGCCAGTCAACGGACGGCCGACGTTAATCAAATTGTTAAGCGTCGCATTACTGGAGATGTTCTGGATCGTCAGGTTGTTGTTAAGAGCGAAACTTCCCGCTCCAGAGAAGGTGAGATTTGCCGAGGTGGACGCAGAAGTGTTTTCGTAGATCAGCGTGCTGGCGCTCGCACCTCCCACAACGATCGGGGTCGTGCTGTAGGTCTTGCCCAAGCCATCGGTCACGATCTGGAACGCTCCACCATTCAAGTTAATGTTGGAAGCGAACGCAAGAGTGGCCGCGGAACCGAGTCTGAGAGTGCCCCCATTGACCGTAACCGCGCCGGTCATCGCGGAGGTTGTGCCAGTCAGATTGAGGATACCGGCGTTCACCAAAACCGCGCCGGTTACGGAAGACGTGCCCGAGAGATCGACTGTCCCGGAAGTCGATTTGGTGATGTTGCCCGAACCTGCGAAGTTCGCCGTAGAGCTACCGCTTTGTAGGTCATACGAGCCGCTGCTCGTTAGAGTACCGGATCCGGTGATCGCGCCGCCTGTGAGGGTCAGTCCGCCGATCGTATCGTTTAGTGCTGACAACGCAAGAGTGCCTCCGGTTGCAACTTCGACGGTAGCGTTGTTGGAGATCTGACCGCTATTCACGTAAGTTACCGTACCCGTGCCATTGACCAGCACATTGCCACCGAAGGCATTGTTACCCGCGAACTTGGCAAGCAGAACATTGCCTCCGCTCACCGTCGTGAGGCCGCTGTAGGTGTTAGGGGTGACATCGGTCAGACTTGAGATGACCATCGTCCCGTTACCGGTCTTGTTGATCCCGCCGGTCCCGTTGATCTGACGGTTGAAGGTCAGGTTGCCGCTGCCGTTGTGGCTGATATCCACGGTGCTGTTGAGGGTCAGAGACCCGGTCCCGTTTCCGAGTCCGGTTCCCGTCACAAGACCAAGTGTGATGTTCCCCGTCGCTCCGGAGGCAACCGTGATTGCTGCGTTTCCGCTGGCGGCCTGCAGGGTGAAGACGACACCCGTTGAGTTGAGAGCGTTGTACGAAATACTCATGTCCGACGTCACCCCTGAGGTGTAGGTCAGCGAACTGGCGGTTCGGGCGGCTCCTATAGCCATGTCCGGCCTCACCGCAGAACTTGTGAAGAAAAGATCCGATGTGCTGTTGAACGCAGGTGCGACGTCTCCGGCCCAGTTTGCGGCGACACCCATCGAGTTGCTAGTTCCACCTCCGTCCCACGTAGACGAAACAGCGGAGACCGGAGATGACGAGGCGATTACCAAAGCAGCGCAGGTCGCTGCAGAGAAGCGGCGGAGAGATGAAGTCTTCATGGGGCGGTTGTACGGGTTTGCGGCGGTGTTTTTTTGGCCCGCAGATCAACGGGGGAGGGTTGGGGGATCTGAAAGCCGTGGGGGTTCGGTATGATGAACTATTCGCAGCAAATCGCGGTTTCGTCAAGAAAACTGTTTGAATTTTGTCTGCACCCAATTTCAGTTGTTGGCCGTTCGGTGGGATCCAACGAGACGTGTCGGGGGGCACCAACGGAATTCATCCCGGAACGGAGGTGACAGGTGGTCCTCAATCCGACTCACCCGAGAAGACGCGTTTGATGTCTGTCTGAATCTACGTTTGGAATACTGCGACTTCTCAGATATTGTTCATGGAACCGTGATTCCCCGCATTTTCCGGTTATTCCGAGAAGTTCATGCCTAGAACCGCAGATTTTCGCCGATGCTCGCCGATTTTATGAAAAAGGACCTAACCTACGCCGTGCTCGGTGCCGCGACGGAAGGGCATCGCGAACTTTGCCACTTCCTCGTTGGCATACAAGAGCCTGGTTTTGAGCCGGGAGATAATCTGCGCAAATCCTGGGAATCTGCGGTTATCCCACCCGTCCCCGGAACCACGCTTGACTCATCAGTAGTGAAGATCTTTGGGCAATGACCTTGATTTCATTAGCCTTTGCGGCCTTCCAACAGCCCCAGTTGAGAACGTCGGGCCAATGTCCATTGCGCCTCCGGCGCACAAAGCTTCGCAAAAGTCGGAAGCCACAGCATAAACATGAACTTTCCGGATGATCCCATTTTCCCGGCTCTGCCAATGGCATTTGTCCCCAACTTCATTCCTCAAGCGCGAGATCCGCGCCATATCACTGCCTACGTGCAATGAGAACTGCCATCGCGACGCTTCTCTTTATGACAACCCCTGCTCAGCCGGTGCCCGCGAATGAGTCCCCGTATACGGTGGGTGAACTGGGCACGAAGGCAATTCAGCAAACAAAAGGAAACTGGATGGCGCACACCCGCTTCGGGATGTTCGTCCATTTCGGACTTTATTCGATCCCGGCGGGCGTCTGGCGGGGCGAGGAAATGGGGCGCAACCATTACTCCGAATGGATTCGCACTCAGTGGCGGTGGCCCCAACCGGGCGGCGGTATTCCGACAGAGCAGTACGATACGCTCCTCGCCCGCTTCGATCCCGCCAAGTTCGACGCGGATGAGTGGATCCGTCTGGCGGCCAAAGCGGGGATGCGTTACTTTGTCATAACGGCGAAGCACCACGATGGATTCGCGTTATGGAATTCGGAGGTGTCCGATTACGACATTGCCGCAACCCCATTTGGCGCGAAGGGACGAGACCCGCTGGGGGAACTCGCCGCAGCCTGTCGCAAACATGGCGTTCGACTCGGGTTTTATTATTCGCACTGGCAAGACTGGGAGCATCCGGGTGGAGCACTTCCTCCCTGGCCCGAGATCCAGAACGACCCGCCGCTTAAACAACCCTCGGATGCGCAATTTGGCGCATACTGGGAGGGCAAATGCCTGCCGCAGGTCGCGGAGTTGATTGAACGCTATCAACCGGAGATGTTTTGGTTCGATTCCTGGGGCAAGGGGGCCAGGAATCAGGTCACGGCCGAGCGCAGGGATCAGCTCATCAAGCTCATCCGCGACAAGGCTCCGACCTGCATGATTAATGGTCGCATCGCATCCCATGATCCCACGGGTGCCGATTTCATCTCCATGGGAGATAATCAATTCCCCGATGCCAACAACGCGCCGCTGGTGCCTTGGGAGACCCCAGGCACGATGAATCATGCGTGGGGCTACCATCGGCTCGATTTCCAATGGAGGTCCTTCGATCGGTTGCTGAACGCTCTGATCAACAATGCGCATCACGGCGGAGCCATCACGCTGAACGTCGGCCCCTTGGGCGATGGTTCGTTCCAGCAGGCCGCCAAGCGCCGACTGCGGGAATTCGCCGCATGGATGGAAATTAACGAGTCGGCACTCCAGCCCACAACGCGCAGTCCGTTTGAAAAGGGGGCCCTACCGGAGAACGTCCGTGCCACCACTGGCATCGATCCAGCCAATCCCTGTTTCCACCTCTTCGTGCTTAAACCCCTGCCGGCCGGCGACCTCACCATCCCACAGCCGCTTAAACTCAGCCAGCCCACCACGGAGTTCCGCGCTCAGGTCCTAGAGACCCACGAATTGCTCGATGTTCGGCTGGATTCCGGAGGGAATCTGCTCATTCGCATTCCAAAGGAATTAGCCGGAATTGATCACCCCGTCATCCGGGTTGGCCCTGCCGGCGTGATTCCGGCCCTGTACGAGGACGGAACTCCAGTCGAGGCGGTCAAACCCGGCATTTTCCAAAAATAGGTTGTGTTCCTTTGAACACCCTCATCCGATCGGAGTCTCCGGATCGGGCGTGGCGTGCAGCCCAATCGCGGACTTTCAGCCCGCGGCCTACGGCCCTGTCAAAAACCCAGCCCTGACGGGCTGGGCTAAAGAATGGTCCGCCGTTGGCGGAAGGGGCATGCCGGAACTGCTGGACCACTCGTGCGTGGCCGTTGGAGGAGCGGCGGCGTGCGGTCATCGCTGCATGTTTTGGGTGCCACCATTTGCCCAATCCTCATGTTCCGCCCTTGGCGCACTTGCATTGTGGCACCAACGGTACCACGATATCTTAGCCCAGCCCAACGGGCTGGGCTAAAGAATGGTCTGCCGTTGGCGGAAGGGGCATGCCGGAACGGGGGCGTGCGGTCATCGCTGCATCTTCTGGGTGCCACCATTTGCCCAATCCTCATGTTCCGCCCTTGGCACACTCGCATTGTGGCACCAACGGTACCACGATATCTTAGCCCAGCCCAACGGGCTGGGCTAAAGAATGGTCTGCCGTTGGCGGAAGGGGCATGCTAGAACGGGGGCGTGCGGTCATCGCTGCATGTTTTGCATGCCACCATTTGCCCAATCCTCATGCTCCGCCCTTGGCGCACTTGCATTGTGGCACCAACGGTGCCGCGATATCTTAGCCCAGCCCAACGGGCTGGGTTCACGTGGGTTCAAATCGATTCCGGCCTGAAGGGCCGGGATCTACGGATTGCGCGCCGCCGCGTCGCGGATCGCAACCCCTCAGGCCGCGTCACCCATCCTCGGCTCGCACCGTATGCCAGGACTTCGGCCCAAAGAACTCATTGTCCTGCAAGAGCAGCGATGAACTTTCACCATGAAGAACAGGAAGGGCATGAAGGAAATGGCTTCAAAAAGGACTGACGCGATGCATTCGCGCGTGCACCCGTTCGGTGAACGAGATCAAGCTCGCTCACGCATCCTCATTCGCTTCACGGTAGTTTGAACCGAGACGTTTAGAACCATTTGCCTTATGCCGGACGGGCTCTACTACCATTTTGGCCTCATGCCATTTAGTTCAGATCGTTTAGCCCCCCGCTGGACGTCGGTCTTCCGGGACTTTGCTTTGCGGACGGAGGATGAAGCGCGAGCGATGCCGCACGCATGGCTACCTCTGCCTCGCGATATCGAGGGTGCTGATAGACGCGAATGTAGTCGCATCGCACGACGTTCGGCAGCCTGGATTCATCCACCCAACGATCGCCCTTCAAGGTGCTCGCGATGACGCTGAACCAGACGCTCATGTCATCGTGCGAGAACCCGGTCGAGCTCAACTCTTTGGTCAGCCTGCCATCAAAGTAAAACCGGATGGTCTCGGGCGTAAACTCGCAGGACCAAACATGAAAATCCGCCGAAGTGTCCGGCGCATTCTCGATGACCCAGCGACCGCCATTCCATGATTGCCGCTTTTTCGCGTCGGGTCGCTGGTTGATGATTCCGAAACTGAAGAAGTGAGGATCGCCTCCGTCTTGCTCACAATAGTCGAGTTCGAGCAAAGCCTGCCGCTTCGGCAGGCCGGGAAAGGAGTGTTTCATCGACCAGAATGCGGTGTGCCAACCCTCCGCGGGCGGGGTTTGGAAACGCGCTTCATAGTAACCGTAAACAAAGGTCTCGCGGCTGATCACTCCGCCGCCGGTGTAGCCCTTCCCTCGCACGGATTCCTTGCGAAGGGCGATTTCCAGATTGCCGTTCCTGACCGAGATGTTTTCAGGCTGCTGCGCACTGAGCATTTTGCTGTCGAGCCGGAAGCCCCATTTTTGCGTGTCGATGCCATCGCCGTTGAACTCGTCCGCAAAGGCCAACTCGTAGCCGACCGGTGGCAATGAAGTAACCTCAGGGGCGAGTTGAACCGGAATATGGATCTTGCTGCTGAATTTCGGTCGCGGACCCGCATGGTCCGACGAAGGCGGTGCTTTCGCCAAGACCCGTCCACTAATCAAGAAGCAGAGTCCCACTGCGGCCACATGTAGAAAACGAGCGCGGGTTTTCATGGAGGAAAGGGAGCAGGAACGCGATCGGACTGGCTTGAGTCGCGTGAGTTGATTGCAGTGGCACGCGTGCCGAGCAGCCAACCACTTCGACTCATGGCGCGGCGGCGGTGCCGGGCGTGGAAACGGGGAGGTCGACGGCTTCGGCGGGGACTTTGAAAGGGAGGGTGCTGGCTGATGCGCTGCCTTTCTTATCGATTGCATAGACCATTAGTAGGTATGCACCGGGCGTCTTCGGAGCATGGATGACCGCGTGTTCGTTGGATTTCTGAGGAAGCGGTCCGGCCACAGTGGTCGTTTTCCGGGCGGCAGCGTCCAGAATCCAAGTGACAAACTCGACGGGATCTCCGTCTGGATCCTCCGCCGCAAACTGAATCGCGATGGGTTCACCAGGCTCGGAGAGCCTCGACTTCGATCCGTCGTCGAACTCCAGCTTTGAGAGTACGGGCGAGCGGTTCCCCTTCATCGGTTCCCCGGTGAAGCGCTCGGCCATCACCTCCGCCTGCGGCGTCATCATCAGGTGATCCATCGACGCCTGACTCGACTGCCCGTTCGGATCAGAATCTAGCAACAAACTGAAGTAACTCGGCCTAAACGCCGTGGCATGCCCCCACAAAAAGATCGTCGACCCGAGACAAAGCGGGGACGCATCGATGGCGTCGTAGCATTCCTTCAGGTCGCTTACTTTCTTCGTCACCGGTTCATCGAACTCAATGCCCCATTCTGTCTTTCCAAAATTCCATGGCCCGTTGGTGTTGAACTCCGACATGTAGAATGGCTTACCCCAGAGAGTTTCGGCTTTTTTGATCGAGCCCCGCACCGCGCCGTGGCTGTAGCTTTGCACGCCGAGAACATCGATATCAGGCGCGAATTTTTTCACGGCTTCGATGCCTTCGGGCTTGGCGTTGACCATCGTCAGACTGGTGAGATGATTGGGAAATCTCTTGTGGATCTCCTGCGACATGCGGTTGACCGTTCGCAGATAAGGCTCGTCGAGGTGGACTTCGTTTCCCAAGCCCCACATGAGGATGGCCGGGTGGTCGCCAATCCCCTCGATCTTTCTGATAAGGTTCGCAACCATCTGCTCACCTTTGGCGTCGTAATCGAAGTCCCAAACCACCCCATCCCGGTTTTTGTTTTGGCCGTGATGCGGCATCCACTCGCTAACGATCATTTTGATGCCCAACTGCTGAGCGCGATCGAGTTTCTCCCTCATTACGGCGGGTTCTTCGATGGTATAGCCGCGGACGGTATTAACCCCAAGCCTCGATAGCCGCTCAAGGTCCCGATCGCCGCACACGCCCTTGATTTGGAATGTCTGAAAACGCTCGAGGCGTTTTCGTTGGATATCGGACACCCCCTCGGGCATCACGAACGATTGGGCGATGGCATGTCCCGTGAGGAGGAGGCCAAAGAGAGTGGCTAGTTTCGCTTTTTGCATGGAGCGTTCTGGTATGCGCATAGGAGATAGAGGACGTCTTGTGGAAGGTCGCACGGGGTCGGTGGGGTTCAGTTCGCGTACGTGCGCACTTCGAAGATGCGGGCACCCGGGATGCCGTTGGTGGCCAGCACTTCGATTTCGAGTTTAAGGCAAGCGACGGCAACCGGCAGACGGTGAACTCGCTTGCGGAGGAAGTTGAGCGTCTCCTCCCACGCGACTTCACCGTTGATTCGGATTTGGTAGTGTTTGACGGTTTCGGGCTGGGCGCCGCGAACAATGCGCTTCGTGATGTGATCGCTCGGAGTGAGGATCAGTTCGCGGTCGAAACCGGAGTCGAACGTGAGGTGGATTTCCCGGACGTCCTGGGGCTCATCCCATTCCAGCGTGAGGGTTGCGGGCAGTTCATTGGATTCCCAATAATGGATGGAATCAGCGGACCAAGGTCCAAAGTCCGCCCGAAGGTTGCGGCTGATCCCGTCTTTGACATTCTCCGGACTTCCATCCGGGGTCGAGGAACTTGCCGTGATCGAAGCCGAACGGGCGAGATCGGAGGGGTCGGCCGCGGGGAGGTTAAGTAAAAACGCGTCGTGGCGCAGGAGAGCCTGCTGGAGAGCGGCGACGTGTTCCGGAGTGGAGAGCGCGGCGATGTCGGGTGACGCGGATTCGCGCCACAGGGCTGCGGCCGTTCCAATGGCCTGACCGCCGAGCGCGCAGGTGGCCATGACCCGGGTGCTGGCAAAGGCGACGTGGGTGGCGCTGATATTGCGTCCGGCGAAGAAAAGGTTGGTCACGTTGCGCGAGTGATAACAACGCAGCGGGATCGAATAGATTTCTTTGACGGAATGGGGCGTAAAGGGCGGTTCGTCCGGCACATCGACGCCGGAGGGCGGATGGAGGTCGATGGCCCACCCACCGTAAGCCACCTGATCGGGGAAAACGGTGGCGTTCTGAACGTCGTGCTGCGTCAGGACGTGGAGCCCGCGGAATCGACGGCTTTCGCGCTTGCCGGGAATGCTGCCCACCCACTCGAGTGCCCAGTTTGCGGCGTTGGGATGGTCACCGGAATTTTTCACATAATCCCAAACCCCGAGGGCGATACGCAGGAGTTCGTGACGAATCTTCTCGTTGTCCTTAATGGAATCGATCTGGCCGCCCCACTCGAACCACCAATAGCCGTATTCGTAGCTGTAGATGGGGCGGTGCTTAAAATCGGATTGCGAGAATTTCCGGATCCAAGACGGAGCGATGTAGGGCTGAGGCGTTGCGTGTTCTCTCCCGGTCAGAAGAATGGAACTACCAAGCGTGTGACGATCTGCCACGGGTTGGGCCAGAGATTCCCCGTGGTCGGACTGCGCTTCGCGCCCGATATGGAAATCCGCTCCGGCTTCGGCTCCCAGACGACCGTCTCCCGTGCAGTCGGCGAAGAACGTTGCACGAATGGTGTAGTTCTCCTCCATGAGATTGCGCACAACGCGGGCGGAGCGGATGGTGCGGCGACCGTCGGGAAGCACTTCGGTTTCGGCGGCGATAAGATCGGCGTCGAGCAGCAGCGTGAGATGGGGTTCGAGAATGGCTTTCTCGTAAAGGAGAAGGTCCCACTGGGAATAGGATCGATGGGGGTTGCGGGCGGCGTCCTCCAGCTTGAGCTCCTCAATGAGCCCGGACTCGCGTCGACCAGGTCTCGTGCCGTGGCAATCCGCGCCAACGATATGCATTTTGATCTCGGAGGAGGCGTTGCCCCCGAGGACGGAGCGATCCTGGACAAGGACGACACGGGCTCCACCGCGGGCAGCGGAGATCGCGGCACATAAGCCGGCCATGCCGCCGCCGGCAACGAGGAGGTCACAGTCAATAGTATGGGAGGTCATGGGTAAGTAGGGTGGTTATGGTTGGGGAGAACTGTCTGACTTAGGCATCTCAAAGGTGCCGGCCGGAAGACGTTGTTTGTTGCGAAGATTCGCTCCGCGGGGGTTGATTGCCCATGCGTAGCGCACGGACTTTGGCGCGGGCACAGCGGGGCTGCTGACCTCGATCGAATCCTTCCCCTTGATTTCCGCTTTCGCCGCATGAAAGACCCCATCCGCGCCAGCCAGCGTGAAACCCTGAAGTTCCCCGCCGTTGAAAACCCAAAGTCCGCCGCCCACCGAATCAAATCGGATGCGCACCACGCCATCGAACGTGGCCGCCACCGGTTCCGGCCCCCCGCGCAGAGAAATCTTCTGGTACACGTCCGCAAGTGCCCAGCGTGCCAGACGTTGGCCAACCGTTTGTTTGTCGAAGGGGTGGATGTCGTTGCCCTCGCCGACATCAATGGCCACGGCTAACCCGGCATGGGGATCGTTGAGAACAAATTGGCGCTGGCTTTCCCGTAGCTTCGCCCACGGATCGTCCGATGGTCCTTCGATCGGATCCCGATGGCTGGCCAACTGCACCACTCCAAAGGCGAGATCCGGGTTCTTCCACCAGACTCGCCAATCGTCGACCATCACGGCGAGGCGCTCGTGGTACTTCTCCGGAACCCACGTGGTGTCGTTTTCTCCCTGATACCAAATGGCACCCCGGATGGCGAACGGAGCCACCGTCGCCAGCATGCCATTGGCAAGATTGCCGGGTCGGTTCGAGCCGCCGGGGTCGTAGGGAGGAGGCTTGGGGGCATCGCGCTGGGTCCAGTGATCCACCTTGGCATCAGGAGGAAAACCTTTGGTCTTGTTCCACTCCACGCATTTGCCTTGATAGACAGTAAAGCGCTCGGGGAACTTTTTCATACCCTCCTCCCACTCCGCCACCTGCTGAATCAACAGCGGATGCTTGTCCAGGACCGCTGGGCGGGTCCATGCGATCGCAGGAGTCGCTCCCCAGGAAGCCGCGATCAGACCCACGGGAACTCGGAGGGTCGGTTGAAGAACCGAACCAAAGTAAAATCCCACCGCACTAAACGCAGAGATGGTCTTGTCATCCGTGGTGGTCCACTTCGCATCGGCCGAGAATCTGGGAGTCGTGGAAGCCACACGATCCACGAGGTAAAGTCGAAGGAGCGGATTGTTTCCGCCGAGCGCGGCGAGATCCGCGTTCAGACTTTGTCCGACCGTTAACTGCATGTTCGACTGTCCGGAGCACAACCAGACCTCGCCCACCAGCACGTCATGAACCGTTACCTGTTTCCCACCACCGCTTACCACCAGGCTGGCGGGCGTGGCGCTGGCGGGTTCCGGCGCTAGGGTCGCCATCCACTTTCCCTCCGCATCCGCGACGGCCTCTGCGGATTGCTTCCCAAACGCGACCGAGACGGTCGATCCCGGCTCCGCCCGACCCCACACCGGCAGGGGTTGACCCTGCTGCAACACCATGTGATCAGAAAAAATATTCGGTAGTTCGAGGGCTCGTGCCGTGAAGACCGCGCCGAAAATCGCTAGCACGAGAAGCGTCGGAGATCGTCCCATCACTTGGGCTAAGGTTACGTTCGATCTCAAGTTCACGGTTTCGGTACCTTTCCCGTTGCCTCCTGCGGGCCGGAAGGAATCGAGGATCCCTCGCCAATGCGCCCCTGCGAATCTCCGAGGCGGTAAGGGTAGAGGTGATCAGAAACATTCCGCACGGCCCCGATCAGCGGCTCCACTGGACGGTCGACCACTGTGACAAAACCAACGCCAAAGTTTTCCCCGTCGCCGCGTCCCGTGACCGTTTGACTCGTCCATGCGAACCAATGCGCACCAACGATGTTCGGGTGGCGCAAGGCGTCCGACACATAGGCTTGGAAAAGATCCGCCTGGTTGCGACCATCGGCCGCCCAAGTGAGACCCGTGCCCCAGACCCCGTGATCACGCATGCCGAAGTGAAACTCGCTAATGATCCACGGGCGGTCCTCGTCGGTGATGAGGCGGAATGCCTCAAAGCTATGCTGGTAGATGTTAAGACTGATCACATCACAGTGACGCGATGCCGCCGCGGTGATAATCGGATTGAATTGGTTAAACCGGCAGCCGAGGTAAAGGTGGTTGGGGAAGGTCCTCCTCATGGTTTCCTTGCAGACGGTGAAATAGCGGTCGGCAAAGACGGCCAGGAAGTCGTCGAGATCCTTTGCGAACTTCTTTTCCCCCAACGGACCCGGCGTTGCCCGAATCTCGGCGAAGCTGTTAAAATCCGTGTTCCATGCTTTGTTAAGTTCAGAGACATCGCCGTACCGACTCTCCAGAAACTTCAGTAACGCAACCCGTGCGGGAGCGTCTTTGTAACTGCGAATGATTTCCTTCACCAACTCATGGCCGCCCTGCCAATCCAGTTCGTTGTCAATAAACACGCCCAGCAACCAGGGGCTGTTCGCGTGCGTGGCGGCCAAATCCTTTAAGTTCCGTTCCAGCGACGTTGTGAAAGACTCGGAAAAGGGATCCGCAATTTTTTTGACCTTGCCTAATTGCTGCAGGTTCGGGTGCACGATCAATGTGTAGGGAATTCTCCCGGTGGCCGACGTTTCGGGAATCGACCAGGCACCGACGGTGTTCAGGCCCCAGTCGAACATGCGCGCTTGGATGAGTTCCGTGTGGCGGTTCCTCCAGTCCTCCTCGCCAAATTTCCGCTTCACATTCTTCCAATAATGGCTCGCGGTTGGTTCGCTCCGGTCCTCCTCGGAGAAAAGCTCCTCACGGCCCTTGACGCGGGTTTGGACCGAGGATCCGGCACAATTGACCCCGAGCGACCAAAACAGATTACCGTCCGGGTCCACGAACCACCAACTGCCGTTGATCTTCTCCACCCGGAAGAACCCGGTGGCTTTCAATGCGGGGCCGCCTGTCATTCCCCCGAACCGGCTCCGGCCTGCACCGGGCTTTGTGACGGTTGCGACGAGGTCCCGATCCCTCACTTTGTCCTCCTGAAGCTCCGATGCCGCCTTCACTTTGCCTGGCCATTCTCCCACCCGCAACTGACCAAATGGGTCTACCAGGGGCATCTCCAGCGTTTCCAGAGCCGCAGGGTCCGTTCGGAACGTGCCGAAGCCCCGCGCACGCCCAATCTCGACCGTCTGGCCGACGGCGGCATGGTTCCATTTGAGGCGAAGCGTCACCTCCGAGACGGCTGATGCGTTCATGTGTCTCCAATGCTGCTGATATCCCCAGGGAAAAGCGTGGAGATCTCCGAGACGCTTCACGTAAGGATGGTCCGGCCCGAGGTCCGGCCGGGTCATGAGGACCGTTAGGTCCATCTCCTCCGCGGAACGAACAAGGAACCGCCCGCTCGTGCTGCGAAGCCATTCCGCCCTCCGATCGCTCGTTGCGTTCACGAGCACATCGAGCTCGGAATCCGTCCCGTTTTGGATCGGAATCGCGATGTCGCGAAACGCGGAAAGATCCAGCGGCGCTTCGGTATAATCCAAAACCACGACCGCCCGACCCGATGTCTTTTCCAGACTCAGCCCAACCCTCTCGCCACTCTCCTCCGTCAAGCGCGCGTCGCCGGTCACTCTCACCTTCTTGTCCACCGCAGCATGAACGGGAACGGCGAACACAAAGCACATGCTGAGTAGTACCCGAGGCAAAAGAATGCAGGCGTGTGATGGAATCATGAAGAGTTCGTTTCAGATCGTTTCTGACTCGGGCAGCGAAACAAAACTTCGCGCGGGGGGTGACCTGAGGACTTGACAAAGTAACCACAATATCAGACAGATGTCAAACAAACCTCATCCATTCCGATTCGAATTTCATTCTAACCAAGAGACATTGCCAACGGGGTGTGTTCCACAACCCCGACGTCAGAGCTTGAGGTCCTTACCCCCCCACCACCGTGTCTGGAGCCCTCCCCCTCCCCGCCAAGACGATCTCTTGGAGTTCGATTTTGAGCAGCGCGGTCCTTGCATTCTCCACCCCGCCTGCATTTGCTGAAATGAACGCCCCGGCGACATCCTCCACTCCCGCGTCCCCCCCGAATGTGGTCATTATCTGCGCTGACGACTTGGGGTTTGGGGACTTGGGTTGCTACGGGGCAAAAGGAATTGCCACACCCCACCTGGACCGCATGGCAGCTCAGGGCATCCGATTTACGAACTTCTACGCCACGGCTGCGACGTGCACGCCGTCGCGCTATAGTCTGATGACGGGCAACTACCCCTGGCGCAACCCCCGGGCCCGGATCCTCACCGGTGACGCGCCGATGATCATCGGTCCCAACGAACTGACCCTCCCCGCCGCCCTCCGCCGAAGCGGCTACGCGACGTCGGTCATCGGAAAATGGCACATCGGCCTCGGCAACGGCGGGATCGATTGGAATGCGGAGATCCGTCCCTCCCCGCTGGATGTGGGATTCGATGAATCCTTCATCATGGCCGCCACCAACGACCGGGTGCCATGCGTCTACGTAAAAGACCGCCACGTTCAGCATCTCGATTCCAACGACCCGCTCGAAGTGGTTTACGCGA
>Ga0247834_1002305_pt1 | contig 29274 bp, 15 predicted proteins | sample LaCruzMarch2015__8_FD_187118 | JGI IMG/M metagenome (GOLD analysis project Ga0247834, IMG submission 187118) | Freshwater microbial communities from meromictic Lake La Cruz, Castile-La Mancha, Spain - LaCruzMarch2015_12m | ecosystem: Environmental > Aquatic > Freshwater > Lake | place: Spain... | reverse complement strand
GCCTGGTTTTCTAATACCATACCACGTTCTATATCAATCTTTTGAATACCACGTAGTAAAATACCTACATTATCTCCAGCTACACTTTCATCAAGTGTTTTTTGGAACATTTCAAGACCCGTTACTGTACTACTTTTTGTATCACGTAATCCTACGATTTCTATTGTATCACCGATTTTAACTGTTCCGCGTTCAACACGACCTGTCGCAACAGTTCCACGTCCTGTAATTGAAAATACATCTTCAACCGCCATTAAGAATGGTTTATCAGTTTCTCGTAATGGTGTTGGAATATAAGCATCTACTTGTTCCATTAACGCATAAATTTTATCAACCCATTTGTTATCACCACGTTTTATTTGCGGAGTTTCTGTTAGTGCTTGAAGAGCTAAAAGTGCTGATCCCGAAACAATTGGAATTTCATCACCAGGAAATTCATACTTATCTAAAGTTTCGCGGATTTCTAACTCTACAAGTTCAAGTAATTCTGCATCATCAACTTGATCTTCTTTATTTAAAAAAACAACAATATTTGGAACACCAACTTGTTTAGCTAATAGCAAATGTTCTTTAGTTTGAGGCATTGGTCCATCGGCCCCCGATACGACTAAAATACCACCATCCATTTGTGCCGCACCTGTAATCATATTTTTTACATAATCAGCATGACCTGGACAATCTACATGAGCATAATGGCGGTTTTCGGTCTCATATTCCACGTGTGCAGTATTAATAGTAATACCACGTGCTTTTTCTTCAGGGGCAGAATCAATATCGTCATATTTTTTGCCTTTTGCACCACTTAAAGCAGCTAATGCCATTGTAATAGCGGCTGTTAAAGTTGTTTTACCGTGATCGACATGTCCAATTGTACCAATATTAACATGTGGTTTTTTACGTTCAAATTTCTCGCGTGCCATATAACCTCATTTTTTTTTAATATATTTTGTATTTGATCTTGATAAATAATTACTCAGCAGTTTTGGATTTAAGTATAAAATACAAATCCTAATTGATTAACAAAATAGATAGAACAAAGTCCTCTAAAAAAAGACATAGACCCTATCTGACTTGTTTGGTCTTATTATTGGTCTTAAATTAAAAATTTAAGACCAATAATAATATTAAATGAAATTTTAAGATTAATTGAATTTGTCCCAAAATTTTTAATTTTGTGTGATTATCGATTAATAATATTAATCAAATTTAAACTATTAATTTACACGTGACTAACTGAAAATTTAAGACAATCAATACTAATAAAATTAAATAATTTTAAAACCGATATTTAGCAAATGCTTTATTTGCTTCAGCCATCTTATGAATTTCATCTCTTTTACGAATTGCACTTCCAGTATTTTTTGAAGCTTCTAAAATTTCACTGGTTAATTTTGAAGACATTGATTTACCAGACCTATTACGACAAGCGATAAGAATCCAACGAATAGCCAGAGCAGTACCACGTTCCGGTACAACTTCTAAAGGAACTTGATAAGTTGATCCTCCGATACGTCTTGCTTTAACTTCCACAAGAGGCGTAGCATTACGTATAGCTTGTTCAATTATAACAAGGGGATCTTGTTGTGTAATTTCAGAAATCTGATTCATGCTTTCATACATAATTCGATAAGCCAGAGATTTTTTTCCATGTCGCATAATTTGTCGAACTAATAATTCAATTAAGCGACTATCATAAACAGGATCAGGCATTACAATGCGTTTTTTGGGGGTACGTCTACGTGGCATAAGTTTTTTTTAATTACCTTAATTAGATGTTTTTAATTATTTTGGGCGTTTTACGCCATATTTTGAACGACCTTGTACACGATTTTTTACACCTGCAGAATCTAAAGTACCACGTACGATATGATATCGAACACCTGGTAAATCTTTAACACGGCCACCTCTTACAAGTACAACTGAATGCTCTTGTAAATTATGTCCAATTCCTCCAATATAAGCTGTAACTTCAAAACCTGAAGTTAGTCTAACACGAGCAACTTTACGTAAAGCAGAATTGGGTTTTTTAGGGGTTGTAGTATAAACACGAGTACAAACTCCTCTTCGTTGCGGACAGCTTTTTAAAGCAGGAGATTTGGTAGTCTTAGAAATTCTCGTTCGTGCGGAACGTACTAATTGTTGAATAGTAGGCATATTTTTTTAATTAGTTTTTATAAATTGTTAGTAAATTTTATTACTATTATTAAGAAATTCCCCATAATTTGCATCACTTGAGTGTTTCACAGAATATTCAATTCAATCTACTCACTCTTCATCTTAAATTTTCAATTTAAGACCAATTTTATTTTAAGAGTGAGTAGAATCAATTTAAGACGATAGAGGGTCGTCCATTATTGCAAGAAATTGGATTATGAACAGTATACATTTTTTTTCGACTAAATTAAACTTTAAAAAAATTAAAATCTTTGTTATATCTTTATATTTTATTAAAAAAAATGCAAAAATATACCAAAGTAAAAAAGATATCTATTAAAAATAATAGCTTTGTCATTTTTTACTTTGGTAATATAAATTTTTTTTATTTAATACTATAGTCATTCTTAAAATGAAATTTTAAGACCATTATTTAAACTGAAAAACTCAGACTTTATGTAAGTTATAAAAATCATATTTAATAGTCTGAATAACAGAAAAAAATGAAGTTATTGATAATCTTATTATAGAGTGGAGTTATTTTAAAATGCAAAAATTAATGCATCAGGGAAAAAACGATTAATTTCAATTAATAAGCCTGCTATAGCAGTTAAACTTATTAAAGTCATAACCGGTGCTGTTGATAAATAAGTTGTAAAATCTTTCATAAAAAACTATCTCCGTTTATTATATAATGTTAGTTGTCCACACTTCCCTAGCTTTATATCAAGAGATCCCCTTAACTCACGTTAAGTGAGGGAAATGGTAGATACGATTGTTTATAAAAAGCTTATGTTTTTTTAAGAATTTAGGAATTTTTACTAAAAAGCTTTTTTTTATCCTACCGAAAATATTATTTTTAAAGTAATAAAATTAGAGGTCAAAATTTTAGAAAACGCCACGTTTTTTAGTATAAAAACCGTTTAAAGTAAGTTAATAACAATTCTTAGGCCATTGCGCTTTATTTAAAATAAATGTGCAATTGGTATTAAATTTGAGATTAATTATTACGCAAGAAATAATATTAAGCCACGTATTTAGCCATCTATATAGAGATTCATTTTACCGGAAACAAAATGATATTCAATTTAAGAAAATTAACAATAATAATAAGATCAGACAGAATAGATAGTCATTATTAATGATGGTGTTAAAATTTTATTTTAACAGTAACCAGAGTGACTAATGTTATTTATCAATATGAAATAAATTTTTAAGACAAATATCAGGTAGAATAGTCTACTAAAAATTCGAATTAGACTTGCAACTTTTAAACGTCTTATGTAAACTAAGATTTGTGTTACTTACTCGGGATGTAGCGCAGTTTGGTAGCGCTCCTGTTTTGGGAACAGGAGGTCGCAGGTTCGAATCCTGTCATCCCGAAAACGCCCTTAGTTCAGTTGGTAGAACGTAGGTTTCCAAAACCTAATGCCGTGGGTTCAAGTCCTACAGGGCGTGACTTAAAAAACATGTTTATTATATTTTCTCAGAAAAAAGTTTATTTGAATAGTATTTTATATTCATCAGTTGTTTAGACTATATATATTATAACTTTTGAAAAAAAAAACCATATAATTCAAAATCCTATTTTTCTTATCTGTTATCACTTAGCTCGTACTCTAATTATATCTTCCATGTTATTAAATTATATTGTAAACGAGGAAACGAATACTGACTAAATTTTTGTTTAATAAACATAATTAATTGAATAAATTGTGTGAAAGGTCGAGATTTACGAAAGGTAGTAAGCCACTCATACGTGCTCGTTTAATAGCATTTGCCATAATACGTTGTTGTTTTGCGGTTAAACCAGTAGAACGACGCGGCAAAATTTTTCCTTGTGGACTAATAAATTTCACTAAAAGTTTTGTATTTTTATAATCAATAGCATATCGAGGAGCTGGTTGAGTACTATTCCACGTATTACCTGTTCGTTTTTTTATGATAACAACTGGAATATTTTTTCGACGCCCTCGATGCATTTTTGTTTTTTGTTGAATAACAATCATAGTTGTTAAATCTACCTCCAAAAATTAATTTAAATTCATTTTTTTTTAATTATCTTCTAATAATTTTTAACAAAAACTATTTTGATCAATAAAATGTGAACATATTGTTTTTAATTGTAATAATATGTAAAAAAAGTTTTTTATTAATAAAGTTATTTAATAAATTTTTACTAAATTTCATTAGATACTTATTATTTCTACCTAAACAAAAGGTAAATTAATATGACTAAAAAATTTAGAACATTTTTTCTAGTTAATATAATAACTTTATTAAAAAATATAATGAACAATTAAATTAATTAATTATTGTGCATTCAATCTTAAATTTATAATTTAAGACCTGTAATCTTCATCACAATTTAAGTGTATCTATAAAGTAATTATTTCAATTCTTCTTCATATATTCTATCAAATACTTATATTTTAAAGAAAAATCTTCATATAAAATTTTATTTACTTTTCTGTAAAGCAGCATATTCTACCAATGACATCGAAGACTAAGCTTATTATTCCTTTAATTTACAATAGTCGCAGCAAAATCTATTAATTGGTTAAAAGCTTGTTCATCACGAAGCGCAACCTGGCTCAATACTTTTCGATTTAAAAGAATTTTAGATTTCTTAAGTTGAGTTCGAAATGTACTATAATTCATACCAGAAGTACGAACAGCTGCATTAATACGTGAAATCCAAAGTCCACAAAATTGACGTTTTCGTTGTTGTCGATCACGATAAGAATAAGTTAAAGCTTTCATGGTTTGTTGCTGTGCTGGTCGAAATAATTTCGATGAAGAACCACGAAATCCTTCTGCTAAATTTAAAACTTGTTTTCGGCGTTTGCGGGCTATATTTCCACGCTTTACTCGAGTCATAGATATAGTTCCTGTTTACTTATTATTAATTTTCATAATTTTAAATTTTTTATATGGAGTCAGTTATTCATTCTAAAATAAAATTTATTTAATCTGATAAAAGAACCAAAATGGGATTATTAAGTAAATAAATACATCTTAGTCAGTAGCAAATTTGACCCTTACATTATCTCTCTTAAATTTCATTTTACTCCTAAATTTAAGATAAAAAATAATTAATCACTCTTAAATTTTCAATTTAAGACCATTATCTTATTATTTTAGATAATAAGACCGACTAAGACCAATTCTGGGATTAATTACATTTTGAAGAGAATTCAATTATTTTTAGGAAGGAAGTTGATAAAAGAGGTTATAAACTAAACTTTCTCCATAAAGTATTTTTAAAATTTAAAAATACTTAATAGTTTCAATTTTTAATTAGTAAAATCCAAGTTCAATTAGAAACAATTAGAAATTAAGTTATTCATTTTTTATATAAAATTTATTTCATATAAAATGTGAATACTAAATCAACTATTTAGTACCAATTTCAAATAAAATTATTTGAAATCCGGTCCTAAATTTGTAATTTAAGATGAATTATACATTATTTATTGTATTGTTTTATACAACACTTGTCTACCCCCAGGGGAATTCGAATCCCCGTTTCCTCCGTGAAAGGGAGATGTCCTAGGCCTCTAGACGATGGGGGCTAAACTATTAAGTAGTTTAATTCTTTTTTGTTTTTCTGTCAATACTTCTTAAGAAAAAAGTATTGAGCGGAGATAGGATTCGAACCTACGACCTTAAGGTTATGAGCCTTACGAGCTACCAGACTGCTCTACCCCGCTTAAATTATTAATTTAAATCATAGTATTGAATTTATCGGATATAATCATTTTTGTCAAGAAAATTATAATATATAGGGTTAAATCAATATTCTAATATTTGTAATTGCTTATATTTATCAAGTTGTATTAATGGTTGGACACAAGTCATTAGATAAAATACAAAAATACATCAGATATACATTAGGATCAAATAAAATTAACGAATTAAATAACTTCATAATAATGCTACATATATATCTTAAAAATATAAGGTTTACTTTCTCTATAAGAAAGTCAAGGATTTAAAAAGAGTTTTTTATAAAGTAAAAAATTGTTGTTACATTATCATAAACAATACAAACTGGGGATGGTACAATGTTAGTTACTATTAGGTTTTAATTGATTTAGACAATTAAATAAGAATCTTTATAAAAAATTAAATTTTTAACATCGATACTTCATAATTTAAATTATCCACCTAATTACTCTTAAAATTTTATTTTTACTAATAAGAAAAAGAGACAGTTATATATTTTTTTATGATTGTTCGCGGTTATTAAATATAAAAATTGTAAGTTCATACTTTATATGTTAATATTTTTATAGAAATATATATTAAAAACTTTTTAAATCAATTTTCTATTCAATATTTGAGAAGAAATCTAGGATCTATATATAGTTTAAGCGGGTATAGCTCAGTGGTAGAGCGGCACCTTGCCAAGGTGCATGTCGCGCGTTCGAATCGCGTTACCCGCTCCATAGAATATGTTTTTTCATACCTAATTCCCATAGGAAAGGTGGCAGAGTGGTTGAATGCATCGGTTTTGAAAACCGACGTAGTTGCGAGACTACCGGGGGTTCGAATCCCCCCCTTTCCGTTTTATAATATAATTAATATTAATGGTTTCAAAAGTTTTTCTTTTACTCTTTTTTGAGTACAATATTATTATATAACTAATTATTCTCGATACCTAAATTAGCATTTCATAATAACACCATTAAAAAAAATCTTATTTTGCTAATGTAATGTTATTATAGAAGTAGTACCTTTGTCATGATGCCATCATAATTGATTCTTTAAATTATACATTTTTATAATTGCGAGTAAAATGGTCAAAATTGTAAATATGTACAATTAAAAAAAATATTCTAGTTCACATAAAAAAACTAAAGGAGAAAAATTTCCATGGAAGTAAATATTCTTGGCTTAATAGCAACAGCGTTATTCATTATTATTCCAACGTCGTTTCTTTTAATTCTATTTGTTAAAACAGAAAGTCAAAATAATTAAACAAAAAGATCCTATTTTAGCTTTTGGTAAATTTTTAACCAAAGCTAAAATAGGATCTTTTTGTTTAACCTAATATTTAAGTATATTATCGTTATTAAACTATAAAATTTGGGCCGAGCTGGATTTGAACCAGCGTAGGCGTAACCAGCGGATTTACAATCCGCCCCCATTAACCACTCGGGCATCGACCCAGATTGAACCTTAAAAGCTTATAACTATAAAGTTAGTATTTATTTTTAATAAATATATAATTTTAGTTTACATAACTCTTAAAAAAAACACAAACTTAAAGTTTATTTTTTAACATATAATTTTCAATTTTGTGGCCAATAATATAAGGATCTTTCTTTTACTCTTTTAAATATAGTTTTAAAATTTGATTTTATCATTGGTCTTAAATTAATAATTTAAGATTGAATCAATGTTAAAAAAAATTTTTAAGATTGACCATATTAAATTGAAAATTCTGTGAAATGATTAACTGATGAGATAATAACTCGTACTTTTATAAGGTTTTATGTTAATATATCTTATATTAAGAAAATAATTAAATTTTTTTTGGGGATATGGCGGAATCGGTAGACGCAACGGACTTAACGGTGCTATTTATTTTTTGAGCCTTTAGAGGGAAACTTCAAAAGTGAATGCTCTCAAATTCAGGGAAACCTTTACTAGGTAATCCTGAGTCAACTTGATATTGTAATTATTAGTTATATAAATTAAATTTGTCCTAGAATATTAAATTTTAGGGTGATCTACTTTATTTGAACGAAAATAATCAAGAGGTGCAGAGACTCGACGGGAGCTATCCTAATAAACTGTTACTTATCGAAAAAAAACAGATTTATGGATAAAGAGAGAGTCCGGTTTCAATTAACTGAAAATCCGTTGGTTCATTGAACCGTGAGAGTTCAAGTCTCTCTATCCCCAAATTTTTTTTACCAATTTTAAAATTTAAAAGACTCGATACTGCCAAAATTATCCTTCTCCTCGGAATCGGTGTTATACTAGCACTCTTTTTTGGAAATCTAAGGGAAAAATTTGGGCTTTGGTTTCAGTATTTTTTCTAGCCACCCGAAGGACCGGCGGGCGACCGGGCGCGGGGCTAGACTGGAGATTCCACTAGGAGTGAATAAAGTACTTCTTGAGTTTGATTCCGTAGTCATAAATTTTCTCTTATAATGTTTCATCAAGGCCGAGAGCTGTCCGGCCCGCACGTCTTTTGCCGTTTTAAGAGTAAAAGCGGAAGCCTTGGCTTTCCAGTTCAGTCATGAGTTTGTTTTGGTTTTTTATTATAAAATATTATTACTTAATAATGTCTCTTTGTTACTATTTTAACCACACTTTTTTCCCTGGCAGCCCCCTTTCTTTCGTAGGCATTTTGTTAGAGTATTACCCGTCGTGCACCATGTATTTCTTCTTTGGGTTAGTTTTTACGAAATCGTTGGTGTCCGGAATAACTTGTCCTGAAACGACAAGAAGTAAACAAAAAAGTTTTTTCTATTTTTTCGCCAAACTCTCTTATCCCCTGCACTGGCTACACTCCTACACTTTTCTCCTTCTCTGCAGAGAAAAATAAATCCTGGCTTGACATACTTGTGCACCACGGAAGTGTAGGGGGCCGGGGGCCGTGCACGGCAATATGTAACTACACCGCCACCTCGACTTAGATAGCCAAGATATCCATATCCAAGCCGAAACAGATGAAACTGGAAGTTTGATCTGTTTGGTTGCTAAACAGTGAGTTTCTCCCTCTGCTCCGCCAACGGTTCCGGCGAGTGTAGTTCTTTTGATAGGAATAAACACTTCTTCCCACAAACGTGGAGAAGGATTGGAGCGAACTTATATCGAGATATGACTGCTTCGGATACGTCTCCCACTGTGTGGTAATAACTCTCGTAAATCTCCCTCACGATGAACATTCCCAACGACTACAATTCAAGATGTTCTTTCGGCAAAAACTAAGACCCTATTTTTTTCAAAATATTAAATAACCTAATTTAATATGAGTTTAAATTTTTTATTAAAGATATCTTCTAGTTATTTGGGGTTAATAATTATTCTGAGGATAATAGCTTATTTTTATGAACTTTATAATAATAAAAATTCAAATAATAATTAAAAGTTTTTTTAATTACATCTACAATAAATATAGTTACTAAACTGTTCCCAAACAAATAGTTTGGGAACGATTCATTATTTACCAAGTGATTCCCAACTCATAGTAACCTCATCAAGAATTAGAGAACTATTATAAATTTCTAAGATAATCACTAAAAACACTGCAAATAAAGCCATGAAAATGGCCATTAAAACAGTAGTGCCCCAACCTGGAGCAACTTTACCATATTCTGAATTTAAGGGTTTTAAGAGAGTACCTAATGAAGTTACCATACCTGTCTCCATAACATCAGATTTAATTTTTGATGTAGTTCCCGTCGCCATAATTTAAATTTCCGAAAATAATTTTTTTAATTTACTTTCTGTAATAGATTTTATATAAGTATTATATCTTATTTAAACACCATCAAAATAGTTTTATAAAAATTTAAATAAAAAACGAAAGTTCAATTCTCTGCTAAACTAATACTTAGAGTATTATCAATCTATCAACTAGAGAAAAATTTAGTATAATACTAATAAATATTTTTTTTAATTATATTAATTTTGTAGTCTATTACAAATTCTATTTAATCTTAAATTTAGTATTAAAATGTTAGTTTTAGAATGACCAGACCGCTATCAATGATGACAAGACTAGAACCAATCTAAAATAGATGATGCAAAGGACAAATTTTTTTTAAGACGAGATACAGAGTAACTCAAAATAATAATCTTTAATTTTTTATTTTTTTAACTAAATTAATATGGAAAGCCCTGCTTTTTTCTTTACCATTTTTTTATGGTGTTTACTTATTAGTATTACCGGATATTCAATTTATGTAGGATTTGGACCTCCTTCAAAACAATTAAGAGATCCATTTGAAGAACATGAAGATTAGTACGATGAAATTGCGGGTTTAAAAACCCACAATTTCAAATTAAAGTTCATTATTATCTATGACGGACATTCTGGAATTTACGCTAAAATTACATATAATTTAAGATTAGAAATATAAATAAAATTGTTTTTTTTATGAAAATTTACCAAAGAACGTTAAATTATATATCTTTCATAATAAAATTTTTCCAAAATTTTTTTTACAATTAACAATTTTGTTGAATTTAGAGATAGTATTGAAAAAATTAAGATAGATAATAAGAAAAAAAGATCAAAGGCAATTTATTTAACAATACGTGGAGGTTCTCTAAAAAATATTGCAAAAAAGATAATCCCTAATGTACCTACTAATAAAAAAGTATATACTAATGCTTCCATATAAAAAAATACCTTATTATTTAAAATTAAATCAAATAATTTTATCGTTTAGTTTGATTTATTTTTTATTTTTGGATTGTATAGAAATCCGTTAATTTTTATGCCAGTAAAACCAATATAATTTTATTGACATAAATGGAATTAGTCAAAATTTAGTACTATCTCTCCTGTCATCACATAATTTTCAATTACTGCACATAATTTTATTTGGCTATTGTCGGCTCTTGTCTCGTCTGTCTTAAATTAAAAATTTAAGATTAAATGAGAATTGAGGTAGCAAGTGATCGGATTGAACATATAGTATTTACAAAATATTGTTTAATATACCACTTTCAAATAACTATAGGATAACAATTTTATGAAGTGATACTCGAATCTACTGTCCCATACTAAAATTATGGATTATTCTTTTACTCCATGTTATCCCAATTATTCTATAAATAGGTCTATATTTCATAATGAAATATATTTGTTAATAAGTTTGAATCGGGAAAGCATGGATCGAGTCTAAATTAAAATACGGATTCTTTGTTAGAATTCAGAGTTCGGCTAGACTAACTATATTAAAAAAAATAATCTTTTACTGTAAAGAAAAATTTTTATCATTTTTCAATTATCACAAAGCAAAACTTTTTTCCCATTACTTGACTGTCTCACAGAATTTTCAATTAAATCTGGTTAATCAGGTATTATTAAATTTCATTTTACAATTGATTAGTTTTTTAATTCTGTGACGAAGTAATGGGAATAATTAAAAATTAGATATAGGATTTATTGAAAAAGGATGGACAAACTTTTTATACAGATTGACGACGAGTCGAAGTATCACCAAGTTTAAGAAACGCACCAAATTCTACTTGTTCATCTAAGTCAGCATCAATACCAGCAAATACATCTCGGAAAATAGTTCGAGCACCATGCCAAATATGACCAAAGAAGAATAATAGAGCAAAACAAAGGTGAGCAAAAGTAAACCAACCTCGAGGACTTGTACGGAATACGCCATCTGATTGAAGTGTTGCACGATCAAATTCAAAAATTTCTCCTAGTTGAGCACGACGAGCATATTTTTTAACTGTTGCTGGATCTGTAAATGTTACTCCATCTAACTCACCACCATAAAAGCTAACAGAAACACCAACTTGTTCAACACTATATTTAGATTCAGCACGACGGAATGGTACATCGGCACGAACAACACCATCTTTATCCACTAATAAAACAGGGAATGTTTCAAAAAACGTAGGCATACGTCGAACAAAAAGTTCATTACCTTGTTTATCTTTGAATACGGCATGTCCTAACCAACCCACCGAAATTCCATCACCACTATTCATAGCGCCTGCTCGGAATAAACCACCTTTAGCTGGATTATTTCCAATATAATCGTAAAAGGCTAATTTTTCTGGTATTTCTGCCCAAGCTTGTGAATTTGATTTACCTTCAGCTAAGCTAGTTTGTACACGGCGTTCAATTTCTTGTTGGAAGAAGCCTAGATCCCATTGATAACGAGTTGGACCGTATAATTCAATTGGTGTTGCTGCAGAACCATACCACATTGTTCCAGCTACTACAAAAGCAGCCCAAAAAACGGCAGCTATACTACTTGATAGAACAGTTTCAATGTTACCCATTCTTAATCCATTATATAATCGTTGTGGTGGACGAACGCATAAATGGAATAAACCCGCTAATACACCTAAAATACCCGCTGCAATATGGTGTGCAGGGATACCACCAGGATTATAAGGGTCAAAACCAGTGGCATCCCAAGAAGGTGAAACGGCTTGAACACTACCTGTAATCCCATAAGGGTCAGAAACCCAAATACCGGGACCAAATAAACCTGTTACGTGGAAAGCACCAAAACCAAAACAAACAAGGCCTGATAAAAATAAATGAATACCAAAAATTTTTGGAAGATCTAGTGCTGGATTACCTGTACGAGGATCACGGAAAAGTTCTAAATCCCAATAAACCCAATGCCAAATTGCAGCAGCAAATAATAATCCAGAAAGAACAATATGAGATGCAGCTACACCTTCATAGCTCCAAATACCGGGATTTGTTGCAGTTTCACCACTAATTGTCCAACCACCCCAAGATTGTGTAATTCCTAATCGAGTCATAAAAGGAAGTACAAACATACCCTGACGCCACATTGGATTCAAAACAGGATCAGATGGATCAAAAACAGCAAGTTCGTAGAAAGCCATCGAACCAGCCCAACCAGATACTAAAGATGTATGCATTAAATGTACAGCAATTAAACGACCTGGATCGTTTAAAACAACCGTGTGAACACGATACCAAGGAAGACCCATATATTTTCAATATTATAAATGATATATTTTTACTTTCTTTCTTTTTTTTCTATTATTATGATTAATCTGTACTTTTTAGACTTATAGCAAATAGTATTTGAGTCAGATAAACTTTAAACGGAAAAATGAAAATTATATTTATTAGTTTTTAGTATACCATAGGATTAAATATTTTTGTTTTATATTAATTATTTTATTCATTCGTTTTTTTTCAAAAACTTATTAATCCACAATAAAATTGTGGAATAATAAAATTTGAGATCGACTAGACCGACTGAATTAAATGACAAACTCTCAATTGAATTCATTTTAATTCATAGACAATCTGAAATTTGTCATTTCATACTATATATACTTTTTTTTTAGACGTAATTCGTTTATACTAAAGTATAAATGTATATAAAAACTAAATTTAATTCAGTAAAAAAATAAATTCATTTTGTTCACAATGAAATTGTGAATTAAATGTATTTCTTCCATAATGTAATTAATCGCTTTTAAACTGGTTCTTAATATGAAAATTTAAGATCTCATTTAAAATTAAATGACATTTTAGATAATAACACAAAAAAGAAAAATAGTTATAAAATTCAAACCATTTTTAAGGTAAAAAAAAATAATATCACTTGTTTTTTAATAATTCCTAAATAAACTAAATCTGACAAATGTTTATAGAAAAAAAAACGTATCTATTTCCAAATTACTAATTTACTAGTCTGCTATTAATTTCTATTCGTATTATCCTTCCCCATAAAATCTCCATAAAAAATCTTATTTTTAAGGTTTTTTTTGTAAAAATTTACTTTATGTTAGATTTTGACGATAAAACTTGGTTAAAAAATTTACGAGCAGCTTTATAATTATTTATTTTATTCTCCCGATAATTGGCTTTAATAATTCATTTTCATACCGTTTATTGCTCCCAATAATATTTGACTCTTGCATTACTGCAAGGGATGGGATTAAATTTAGTAGAACTAATTTAAGATAGACGATGCATAGACCAAATGCAATTTTGGGAAGATAGAATAAAAAGAAAGAAAATATTATTGAAAATATAAAATCACAAAAATTTATAAAAATAAAATTTTATGCCTATCGGTGTTCCAAAAGTACCTTTTCGTCTCCCTGGTGAACCTTCTGCACAATGGGTTGACTTATACAATCGATTATATCGAGAACGAGTATTATTTTTATGTCAAGAATTAGATGATGAATTAGCAAATCAACTTATTGGAATTATGTTGTATTTGAATGCTGAAGAGAAAAATAAAGGTATTTATATTTATATAAATTCACCAGGTGGTTCTGTTACTTGCGGTATTGCAGTATACGATGCAATGAATTATATTAAATCCGAAGTAACAACAATATGTGTTGGTACTGCTGCTTCTATGGCGTCATTTATTTTAGCCGGTGGTGATCGCGGAAAACGAATAGCATTACCATATTCACGAATCATGATCCATCAACCCGAAGGTGGAAGTCAAGGACAAGCATCAGAGGTTTTATCAGAATCGGAAGAAGTTATGCGTATTAGACGTCAAGTCGGGAGAATTTACGCTGAACGGACAGGACAACCTCTAAGTCGTATCTCACGTGATATGGATCGTGATCAATTTATGTCAGCTCGTGAAGCAAAAGAATACGGACTTGTTGATCAAGTGGCTGTTGATACTAAATGGTCTACTAATAGTTAAGTTATATTATTTTGTTTTGACTTTAATATTCTAGTTTTTAGCAACTATCAAATTCAATCAACCTTAAAATTTCATTTAAAATAAATATCTGTTCCCAAATAATATTTGCCCCTCACTTAACGTGCGTTAAAGGCCTCGTATCGTCCCAACTGTAATTCTCACTTAGCGTGAGTTAAGTGAGGGATAGTCCCAGAATTTTTGATTCTGTGGTCAAGTGATGGGGTTAAATTTTTAATTTTTTGTAATCACTCTTACTCTTATATGTTAATAGTGACCAGACAATCTATCCTAAAATTAGGAATTAAATACCATTTTGAATGAATTCTGTTCTCCTATAAATTTTTAGACATGGATAAATTTTATAGTAGAAAATTTTTATAATTCAGCCTAATTGTGGTATCAAAATTTTTTCATACAAATTCTATTTTGTTTTCCAAATTTCTTTACACTCCTATCACTTGACCACAGAATCAAAAATTCTGGGACTATCCCTCACTTAACTCACGCTAAGTGAGAATTACAGTTGGGACGATACGAGGCCTTTAACGCACGTTAAGTGAGGGCGGAATGTTACAAGTTAAGCGAATTTCGGACGCATCATGTAATGTTTCGATTATGATTAAACAACATGCCGATATAGAAAAAGTCTGAAAAAAATAAATTTATAAAATATGAGCAAAATTTACGATTGGTTTGAAGAACGTCTTGAAATTCAATCTATCGCCGACGATATTAGTAGTAAATATGTACCACCACATGTAAATATTTTTTATTGTATTGGTGGAATTACATTTACTTGTTTTTTAGTTCAAGTAGCAACAGGATTTGCTATGACATTTTATTATCGCCCAACAGTTGCAGAAGCTTTTGCATCTGTTCAATATATTATGACAGAAGTAAACTTTGGTTGGTTAATTCGTTCAATTCATCGTTGGTCAGCAAGTATGATGGTTCTTATGATGGTCCTTCATGTATGTCGTGTTTATCTAACTGGTGGCTTTAAGCGACCACGTGAATTAACTTGGGTAACCGGTGTTATTATGGCAGTATGTACTGTTTCATTTGGTGTAACTGGCTATTCATTACCGTGGGATCAAATTGGATATTGGGCCGTAAAAATTGTAACAGGTGTACCTGATGCTATACCAGTAGTCGGACCAGGTCTGGTAGAACTATTACGTGGAGGTGTTGGGGTTGGTCAATCAACATTAACGCGGTTTTATAGTTTACATACATTTGTTTTACCTCTTCTTACAGCAGTTTTCATGCTGATGCATTTTTTAATGATCCGTAAGCAAGGTATTTCAGGTCCACTATAAATTTTGATTATGATAATTTACCAATTTTATTTGAATCTGTCCTAAATTTCATTAATAACTCTTCAATTAAAAAATTAAGAGTTATTAATTAGATTTTGAACTATTTTATAATTTTATTTTAAGTTTGATCTGGTCACTCTTCAAATTAAATTTTAAAATTGATCAAATGAAAATTTCAAAACTAACTTAATAAATCAGAAAATTAAATATGAAGATTGTCATTAATAGTGACAAGGCTGGAGTAATTACTCCCATTTTGGGCTGATTATTTTGAGATATTTATAGAATAATTTGGTGAAAAATAGACTATATTGTAAAAAAAGGAGATTGCTCTCATGGCAGTTACTAAAAAACCCGATTTATCAGATCCTGTATTACGAGCTAAACTAGCAAAAGGAATGGGTCACAATTATTATGGTGAACCAGCTTGGCCAAATGATTTATTATATATTTTTCCAGTAGTAATTTTTGGAACATTTGCGAGTGTTATTGGTCTTTCTGTTTTAGACCCTGCCGCTATTGGTGAACCAGCAAATCCTTTTGCGACACCATTAGAAATTCTTCCTGAATGGTATTTTTACCCAGTATTCCAACTTTTACGAGTTGTTCCTAATAAACTTTTAGGGGTATTATTAATGGCTGCAGTTCCAGCGGGGCTGATAACAGTTCCTTTTATCGAAAGTATCAATAAATTTCAAAATCCATTCCGCCGTCCTGTTGCTACTACTGTTTTCCTAATTGGAACAGTAGCAGCTATTTGGCTTGGGATTGGTGCAACATTACCAATTGATATTTCTTTAACTCTTGGATTATTTTAAAAAATACAAGTGATATATCTTATCTTAAAAAAAAATCTAAGATAAGTAGTGTTAAAAATAAAACGGTATATTATAATTTATACCAATTTCAAACATTATTTTAACAAGTAATTTATTTAATTACTTGTTAAAATAATGTTTGAAATAATAAAACCTCGACATAAACTTATCCTATATGATAGGATCCTTAAATAAGACTCATCCCTCTATGAAAATCAATTTAAAACCATATCAGGACTTAAAAGTAGCAGTATTATCGGTTGAATATTTCATGAGAGCGAGCAAAATTTCTGCTTGGATGAGTCTTTAATTTTATCTAGTCTAATATTATTAAATTGTCTATCTGAAATTAAGAATTTAAGATTACATATACATATATCTATTTTTTAATTGTTTTACTCTATTTTAATGACCTCCCAAATATGATTTTAAATAAAAATCATTATGAATTAAAAAAATCTAATGTTTCTTAAATTAAAAAAATTACTAATTAATCCATTATTTCAGTGTGTCCCCTAATTTTCAGTTAAGTGTAGACAACTAATTAATAAAAAAATATTATAAACTGTTCTAACATTCTAAAAAGCTCAAAGAAATAATTCTTTACTAAAATTTATTCCGTTTAAGCCATAATGAAAAAAATAATATATATCATTTTTTTAGTAAAGACTAAAATTTTTTATTTAATCAATCTTAATAATATCTTTTATGATTGACAAGATATAAAAAATAACAATCCAATTTGAACTATACAATTCATTTTTTTAATTTCAATACAAACATCCCATAATTTTCAATTATATGTAACAGTTTGTTTTTTTCAATTGAATACAAATAACAAAAATAATATTTTTTCGTTTTGATTTGTATCTGACCTAGTGAAAAAAATCATATATATAAACTTGCTTATACTTTTATTTTTAAAATATTTAAATAAATATTAGGCGGCACCCAGATTTGAACTGGGGAATAGAGGATTTGCAATCCACTGCCTTACCACTTGGCTATACCGCCTTAAAAAGTTTATAGAGTATATATATATATGTCTACTTATGATCTAAAACTATAAATTTACATCAAGATCACTAAGAATTTTATTAGTAAAAGTAGTTAAAAAAAAGTTTTCAATCAGGTCACTCTTAAAATAAAATTTTAAGACCATCATTATTAATGAAGATTTAGTCACTTTTAAATTTTTAATTTGTCCCAAAATTAAAAATTTTGTGTAAGAGTGATTAAAAATATTTAAATCCAATTATATCCATAAAAAAATTATAGGCTCTTCATTGAAATTTTTGATACTAAATCTCGAACCTTTTGTTTGGTTACTAAAAAATTAATTTATTTTTCGAATTAATACTAATAAATTAAAGATTATTTAATATAAATTATACCAATAAAATTAAAATGATTTATAAAATAAATTATAAATGGAAAAAATCTTATAAAGAGTATTATTTAAAAAAATTACTATTCGGGTCAAATTTTTTCGGATCGACAAAACACTTTTCTTGCTTTATTTCTGGAACTACTATTTTTTATCCAAACTCCTATTTTGGCGGAAATAGTTACTTTCAAACTATCAGTTTGCAAAGAAAATATTCTTACAATATATTTCCAATTCAATCCAGTTGGAACAAATCAACACAGATAGAGCCTGCTACGCAGTTTAATGAGAAAATTTGCTCATTTAATTGTGTTAATCCTATTACTTATCCAAAAAATTCAAAAATAATTCCAAATAAAATTTTAGGCCAGGACAGTAATGCAAAGGTCAAATTTTATTTGGGACCACCTAATAAAGAATCGCCAGAAAAAAAAGAAAACTTACTTCCAATACCAAATTTAATCAATATTCAACGTGCGAGTTTTGAAAATTTTATTCAAAGTGGATTAATAAAAGCTTTTGAAACTAACCCTATGCTCTTTGGTGATTCAAATCATTGGTTTGAAATTGTATTTTTAGTAAATAAAATGCAATTTCGAAAACCTGAAATTAATATGATTCAAGCAATAAAATTGGGTAAAACTTACGGATGTCCAATATATTTACCACTAATTATAAACTCTAGTGATTGGAAACAACAAAGATTTGAATGGATTTTACTAGGGTTTTTACCTATAATGACAAAACAAGGGCATTTTTTAATTAATGGAATTCCACGAGTTGTCTTATATCAAATGGTAAGAAATCCTGGTGTTTATACTATACCAAAAGATTCTAGAACACGAGTCCCTACAATTCGTATTGTACCAGAACAGGGTAGTTGGTTAAATATAACATTGGATAAAAAAAATCGAATTTGGGTTAGTACTCGAATTTTACGAAGAAAAGTCTCAATTATTGTTTTTTTACAAGCTTTAGGTATCACTATTTCGGAAATATATCACCGTATTGAACATTCTGAAATTTTAAAATATAGTTTTGTCAAATCACTCCAATACGACGAAAAAACTCGACACGATTTCATTTTAATTAGAGCTGGTTTAAAAACTCATCCAAATAGTCAAGAAGAGGCTTGGAGATATTTATATTCTCATTTTCAAGAATATACTTCGCAAGCTCGTGAACAAGTGATAACCAATGAAACTGCCCAAGAATTTTTTTGTAAAACAGTATGGAATCCAAAAAATCGAAACTTAGGGGCAATTGGCCGTAAACAATTTAGGGAGAAATTAGGTAGTAATATACCTATTATTGAAATATATTTGAATGGAGATGATCTAGTTTTAGCTACTCAGGCTTTAATTAAATTATTATTTGGTGAACGCATTTCTGATGATATTGATAGTTTAAACAATAAACGAATTCGCGGTTGTGGTGAATTTCTTCAAGATGAATTATTACGAGGTCTACGTGATTTTGAAAGTATTTTAACACGAAAATTAAATAATACGGCCCCAGGTGAATTATTTAATTTTTGGAAATTCAACAAATCCACCTTATCAAAATCTATAAGCAAAGCTTGGAAAAGTTTTTTTACTGGAGGAAATTTATCACAGTTTATGGATGAAACAAATCCATTAGCAGAAACTACCCATAAACGTAGACTAACTGTATTAGGTGCAGGTGGGGTAAATACTAAACAAACTACTATTCAAATTCGAGGTATTCATCCAACATATTATGGTCGCCTTTGTCCGATTGAAACACCCGAAGGTCAAAATGCCGGTTTAGTAAACTCATTTACTATTTTTGCACAACGTGATTTTTTTGGTAATATAGAAACTCCTTATTTTAATATTTATAAAGGACAAGTCCAAACAAATTTAAGTCCAATATATTTTTCACCACATTCGGAATCTCAAAATATTCTCGCACCAGCAGATATTCTGCCATCCAAATTTAATATTTTAGCAGAAACTCAGTTACCAGTTCGAAAAGATTGGAAATTTACTTATGCATTCTGGAATCAAATTAAAATACAATCTGTTGGCATTTTACAAATGATTTCATTAGCAACCAGTCTTATTCCTTTTTTAGAACACGATGATGCCAATCGAGCTCTTATGGGTTCTAATATGCAACGTCAAGCTGTACCTTTAATTCGACCAGAAGTAGGTATTGTTAAAACTGGTTTAGAAGTTCGTGTAGTTACTGATGTTAATCATACACGACAAGTTTCTTCTAGTGGATATCTAACAAATGTTCAAATAAATACGATTAAATTATATTCACCTGCCACAGAATTGAATATTCATTCTCATCCAAAATTAGATTTTGGACAATATCATTTAATTCAAACGAGCGTTTTACACAGACCGAGACTAAAACACCTTTTTAGTAGATCATCTCTTTATGATTATAGTTTAATGCTAAATCAAAAATTTAGGTTACAAAATCGTTTTATTTCAAAAATAGAATTATTAAGATTAAATAATGTAAAACGAAATAAACAAAAATTTTGGAATTTCAAGGGGAAAATAAAAAAATCTGCCAAAATCATCACTGTACATAATTTCATTGCTCCAGTAAAAAAAGAAATTCATAGTTCTTTTGCCTCCTTCCCATCACTTTATCACAGAATTAAAAATTCTGGGACAGTAATGCAAGGGCCAAATGGATTTTCAGACAAATTTTATTTGGCCATTACTTTACTACAACTAATGGGAATAAATACTATTTTGAACAAACAAAAAAAGATTTTTAATCAAATTGAATTAGTTAAAAAACTAACAAATTCATTTTCTTATCCAATTTTCAATTCATTCAAAATAAAATTAATCCAGAATGGAATTCTGGACCAGACTAACCAGACTGAAAAGGCACACCAAAACGAGACGCAAATATCGTTAAACACCACGATGTTTCAAAAAAATAAAAAAAAATTAGAACAAGTTTATAATTTAGATAATTATCAACGAACTAATCAAAGCACTTATATTTTACAACGACCAGTTATTAGCGAAGCTGGGTGGGTCGAAAAATCAGATATTATTGCGGATGGATCCGCCAGCTATCGTGGAAAATTAGCTCTGGGTCGAAATGTTCTGGTAGCTTATTTACCATGGGAAGGCTATAATTTTGAAGATGCTATTTTAATAAGCGAGCGTTTAGTTACACAAGATTTATTTACGTCTTTACATATTGATTATTACGAAATTGAAGTAAAAAATACTCAGTATGGTCTTGAGAATATAACTAATAAGATACCTATTGAGTTTGATGATTCGGCTAAAGATATTATAAGAACCCAAAAACTTAATTCAGATGGCTTAATTGAAATAGGAAATTGGGTCGAAGAAAATGATTATTTGGTAGGAAAAGTAACTCCAGTTAGTTCAAAAGGGCCGTCAGTACAACAACAATATGAAAAATTATATAGTGTTATTGTCCAACGTGAAACTGTTACTGTTCGAAATACAAGTTTACGTGTTCCAAAAGGAGTACAAGGGTTTGTTTTAGATGTTCAAATCTTACCCCCTAAAGAAGCTGATGTACTTGCTTTAGCACCTAAAAATTCCATTCTTCGGGTACGAATAGTTCTTATTCAAAGACGGAAAATTCAGGTAGGGGATAAAATGGCTGGACGCCATGGGAATAAAGGTGTAATATCCAAAATATTACCACTTCAAGATATGCCTTATTTACCAGATGGAACACCTATTGATATTGTATTAAATCCATTAGGAGTACCATCGAGAATGAATGTAGGGCAGATCTTAGAATGTTTATTAGGACTAGCCGGAAAATATTTACAAGAGTCTTATAATATTAAACTATTTGATGAACAATTTGGTGCTGAATCATCACGGAGTTTAGTATATTCGAAACTTTATGAAACTTCTATAAAAACAATAAATCCGTGGCTTTTTGAACCTCACCATCCTGGAAAATTAAGAATATTTGATGGAAGAACAGGAAATTCTTTTGATCAAGCAGTAACTGTAGGGTATGCGCATATGTTAAAACTTGTTCATCTTGTAGATGATAAAATACATGCGCGAGCAACTGGCCCATATTCAGCTGTTACACAACAACCAGTTCGTGGACGTTCACGAAATGGTGGTCAACGGTTAGGCGAAATGGAAGTTTGGGCTTTACAAGCTTATGGAGCAGCATATACTTTACAAGAATTATTAACAGTAAAATCTGATAATGTAGATGGACGGAAAGAAGCTGTTTTTCGAATTTATACAAATCAGTCTTTAAAATTTGGGCCACCTGAAAGTTTTAAGGTATTGATTAGAGAACTACAGTCACTCTGTTTTCAATTGAAAATATATGGATATGATATGAAAATTGGAAAAACTAACGCTCTTAATTTAAATAATCTTGAAAAACTTGAATAAAATTTATAATTGACCAAAAAAAATTGAAAATTTTGAGAATCCACAATAAAATTGTAGACTGTCTGGTCTTATTAAATTACATTTTAAGGTTCATGAAATTTTAATTTTATAATTCCCATATTTGAAAATTATGTGAGACTGTCTGGTCACTCTTAAATTGAAAATTTAAGAGTGATAGACCAGAGGATCCATAAAAAATAATTGCCTAATAATTTATGTATACAACAAAAAATAAAAAATTTCATAAACTCGAAATTGGATTAGCATCGCCAAAACAAATTAAAGATTGGGCAGAAAGATATTTACCTACTGGAGAAGTAGTTGGAGAAGTTACCAGTTGGGAAACGGTCAATTATAAAACTTTAAAACCCGAGCCCAACGGATTATTTTGTCAACGAATTTTTGGACCAATTGTAGATTATACTTGTGCTTGTGGTAAAAAATCAAATAAACTTCAAAGTGGCTTTTGCGCAAAATGTGGTGTAGAAAGAACAACTTCGCGCGTTCGGCGTTACAGACTCGGATATATTCGTTTAAAACAACCAGTTGTTCATACATTGTATGCAACTCATAAACCATCGCCGTTTAGTTTATGTTTAGATTGGTCAAATAAAAGAATTCAAGCCATTATGTATGGAACAGAATTTTGTAATCTTCCTGCAAATTTTAATATTTTTTCATCAAATTTAGATATTTACCAGAAATGGTTTTCAACAATATCTACGGAATATTATGACAAGATCAATTCTTCTGCTTCCTCTTTTAGTAATTTTACATACCCAGTTGTAAAAGAAACGACAAAAAAAAAGTTACCCCTTGTTTTAATTAAAAACGATAAAAATTTAAAACAACAAAATATTAATAAGTTTTCGAAAAATCTTTCAAAACGACCAACGCTTTTTTTATTAAAAGATAGAATTGATCCTATTTTCGAATCCTCAGAAACAAAACATTATCCACAAAATAAAATTAATCCACAATTTTATTATGAAGAAATACTCGGTCAAAGTAAAAAAGAAGACGGCAACAATCAATTTATTAATAGTGCAAACTTAAACCGTACCGAAAAAATGGGCATTTCCAAATATATTTTCGGAAACAAAGTAGAATCGGATAAAAAAATTTTGTCGTCTCAAACGAAATTTCGCTCTCGCGTTACTAGACAGAGAATTGAAAATTCAATCCCATCACTTGACCACAGAATTAAAAATTCTGGGACAGTAATACAAGGGGCAAATGATATTAATCCAGAATGGAATTCTGGACCAGACCAACCCAATCAGATAAGTGCTGATAATATAAAGTCTTTTACAAAGACAAGCGACAAAATTAAGGCCGAGAGAATTAAAACTAAGTTTTATCAAACTCAAACAATATATCCTATACAAAAACTCCAATTAGGACTTCATATTTATGGAATAGATTATGATATGACATGGCGTCAAGTTGAAGATCTTCAAGATTTTCTTATTTATTCTTGGGAACAACCGGCAAATTATGAAGCTAATATACCTTACTATAATTTTAGTAAAATTGTTGATAATAAGTTATATAAAGAGATACCGATATATTCACAATTTTATCCCATTCAAACCGGCGGATTAGTTTTTCAAAAAATGTTATCACATTTTGATTTAATTAATTTTCAAAGACAGCTTCGGTTACAATATAATGAATTAAAAAGTTCAATATTTTATATTCAAGAAAAACTTGCCCTTTTACCGAAAAATGAATTTGCTTCTCTTTCTCCGTCACTAAGTAGTAATACTATTAATTCGAATCAACGTTTGTTAGATAAACAAAGCCATCTTAAAAATAACTTGTCATCTGCTTTACAAATGAAACAAGGGCAAAAATTATTTTTGTCTAGTGCTGAAATAAAATTTCGACAGGAAATTTTACAATTTGGAAAAGGAAAAAGCACATGGGAAAAAGAGCGTCAATCGATTTTAAAGAAATTAAATAGGTTAAAACATTCCGAAAAGAAATGTCTCCGTCGTTTACAATATTTTAGAGATTTTCATAAAAATCAAATGCAACCCGCTTGGATGGTGTTGAATTATTTACCTGTTTTACCACCCGGATTACGACCAATTACATCAATTCGCGGAGAATTAGTTGTTTCTGATATTAATACATTATATCGAAAATTATTAACGCGAAATAAAAGAATTAATGGAGCAACTCGATTTGGAATTTTTGATACTGCATTGAGTGGTAGTTGGGCATCTTGGTGTTATAACCTTCGACAACTTCAAGAAGCAATCGATATGTTATTAAAAACTGGAAGTATAGAAGCGGGTAAAACGACTAAATCACTTTTAGAATCATTGAAAGGTAAGAAAGGTCGTTTTCGTCAACATTTGCTTGGGAAACGAGTAGATTATTCAGGACGATCAGTTATTGTAGTTGGACCTAATTTAAAAATTCATGAATGTGGTATTCCAAAACAAATGGCAATTGAATTATTTCAGCCTTTTATTATCCAAAAACTTCGAAATAAAGGAATTGTGTTCACAACAACTGCGGCAAAAGCTATTATTGCTGAACAAAATCCAATAATTTGGGATATTTTAAAAGAAATAATGAAAAATCATCCCGTATTACTTAATCGTGCTCCTACTTTACATCGACTTGGAATTCAAGCATTTTTACCAAAACTAGTTGAAGGTAAAGCAATTTTACTTCATCCACTTGTCTGTCCGGCATTTAATGCTGATTTTGATGGTGATCAAATGGCAGTTCATATTCCTTTAAGTCCAACAGCAAGAGCTGAAGCATTAACTTTATTATGGTCACGTAATCACCTTTTAGCACCATCATCAGGTCAACCATTATTATTACCAACTCAAGATATGGTTTTGGGTTGTTATTATTTAACTGTTCCTACACCAAAATTAGATAAAAATCTTTTATTAGTTAATGCTGATAGTATAGATAATAGTTCTGAATTAATTTCAGTTGCCTCTTGCATTACTGCAAGTGATGGGATTACAAGTCATAAAAAAGAAAATAATAACAAAAGACCTTTTTTAAAAAATTATCAAAAAAAATTTTTACAAAGTAATATTTTTTATACTCTAATTAATTCGTTATTAGGAAAAAATTATTATAAAACTATTTTGACCCAAACCAGCATCAGCACAAAATTACTTTTAATACCAACTGAAATTAATTCAGAATGGAATTTAAGGCCAGACCAACTAGACCAATCGGACAAACCAGATAGACAGACCGCAATTAATTTTCCAGAAGATAGTTCCCAATTAGTAAAAAGTGAAACTTATATGTCTTGTTTTAATAAAGAGAAACAATATGATACAGAAATTCGTTTTTTTACTGAATTGGATAAAAAATTTTCCATTTTAAGTAAAATTTCTGAATTACCTATAAAAGGTACGTTTAAGATATTCCAAAATATAAAAAGCTATACTAAAACTAAAAGTTCACTTCAAATTGAAAATGAATTGACTTCATTTTCCAATTTAAAGAAAAAAGTATTGTTTTTTTCAAATTTTGATCATGTTAGGCAAGCTTATGAACGTGGAGAAATTAAAATTCATACTGCTATCTGGGTAAGATGGAGTGGCGTAACACAGAATTTTTCGAATTATCAAAATGCGAAATTAAAAGAGTGTCCTCTTGAACAACGAATATCGATTGTTGGTCAAAATGAAATGCTTTTTAATGATAGATATTCTCTAAATTCCGCAACGAAAAAACCACAATCTGAAATTTTTTATTATCTTCGTACTACACCAGGACGTATTTTATTTCACAATTTTATTTTTAATTCCTTTATAAACTTATAAAGTACAGGCCAAATTTACATATATACGCTTTTTTTTATCCAAAAAATAACGATCATTCCAAATTTTATTTGGAACAACAAAGTTAAATTAGTTTTAAATAATCTTTTCTTGAATATAATTTCCTCACTTAACGTGAGTTAAGGGCCCTATTCGCTACTTCCTAATTGTATTGATATAAAATTAAATTTAATCCTTTCTATAATTTAATTTTATATATTCCATCCTAGCATAAACTTAAAATTTCATTTTAAGACAGACCACAAAATCAAAAATTCGGAGGCAGTACTGCAAGGCCCTTAACTCACGTTAAGTGAGGGCCAAATAAAATTAATCAAATTTTAAGACTGATTAAATAAAATTTGAGGCCGACCAGATTAGACAAAACAAACAGGATAGAACAATAACTATTGTTGATTGATAGTAAATTCTGAGAATTAGAAAATTAAAAAAATACATGGAATATAATTATATGTCAATATTTTTCAATGGATGTTTTGACAAAGGACAACTAAAAAATTTAGTTGCTTGGTTTTTAAACCAGTTTGGAGAAAAAAAGACTATTGACTTTTTAGAAACGTTAAAACAAGTAGGTTTTCATGAAGCAACACAAGCTGGTATTTCTCTTGGTTTAGAGGATTTACAAATTCCTACAAAAAAACCTATTTTAATATCAAATGCGTCTATTGATATTAAATTATTGAATCAGAATATAGCAGCTGGTAATATCACTAGTGTCGAAAAATCACAACGTATTATTGATACATGGAATCAAACTAGTGAATTACTTCGACAAACTGCCGTTCAGAATTTTCGTATAACAAATCCAGTAAATCCTGTTTATATGATGGCTTTTTCTGGAGCTCGTGGAAATATATCGCAAGTTCGGCAGCTGGTTGCTATGAGAGGTTTAATGGCCGATCCTCAAGGTGCTATTTTAGAATTTCCTATTCAAAGTAATTTTCGTGAAGGGTTAACTTTAACTGAATATCTTATTTCTTGTTATGGAGCAAGAAAAGGTTTAGTAGACACAGCATTAAGAACAGCAACATCAGGGTATTTAACTCGTCGGTTAGTTGATGCGGTTCAACATATTGTAATTACAATTAAAGATTGTAAAACTACAAAAGGATTTTTATTAAAAGAAAAAAATTTGGAATCTCGGCTAATTGGAAGGGCTATTGCTCAGACGCTAATATTATCGTCTAGTGAAACTATAGAGAAAAATCACCTAATAACAAAATTATTAGCTCGAAAAATTGCTGTTAAATACAAAAGCGTACTTATTCGATCTCCCTTAACCTGTAAAGCATATAAGTCAATTTGTCAATTATGTTATGGCTGGAATATGTCTCACGGATCTCTTGTAAATATAGGCGAAGCCGTAGGAGTAATTGCAGCACAATCTATTGGTGAACCTGGTACACAATTAACAATGCGAACTTTTCATACAGGTGGTGTAGGAGTTTTTTCCGATCAAGCATTAAAACCTTTTCATGCACCTTTTGATGGTCTTATAGAATTTCCAGAACCATTAACTGGACATTTTATACGCACCCCATATGGTAAAATCGTATATATGGTGAAATATACTACTCATCTCAATTCTCTTGTTTCACGTCAAGTTATGGATGAGAACACAAAATCAAATTTTGATCACAGAGCTTTCAATTCTAAGCCCCAACTTCCATTAGGAATCGGAGAATATAAAACTATATTAAAGATTAAACCTTTATTTTCTTCTTTTAATTCTTATGAAATTAAAGAACAAGACTTACCTCCTGGAAGTTTATTATTAGTTCGCCAAGGTGAAAAGGTTAAAATAAATCAATTAGTGGCTCAGTCATTGCAAATTCAAACCTCTGCTCAAACATTACCAGAATCTATACATCCTGTTCAATCGGACCTCACCGGTGAAATATTTTTCGAGTCAATTGTTATTTCTAAACAAAAACAAATATCAGCGTTAGCTGATATTCATTCACCAAAACAGCTCAAAATTTTAACAAAGGACTCTTTTACAAATAATTCCTCTGGTCAGTCCGAAATAAAATTTGGCCCTCGCATTACTGCAAGTGATGGGAGTGAATATAATTCTGGATTAATACAATTTAATAGGTCTGATTTGTCTGATCAATCCCAAATGAAATTTGAGATTGAACCCAATTCTGAATTAATGAAATTTGGCCCTCGCATTACTGCAAGTGATGGGAGTAATGAATTTTTTGGTCAAACAGGAACATCGTTCAATAATAATCAAGATAACATAATTGGGCCCGATATTAGGACAATAAATCAAATTGGCACTTTTTGGATATTTTCATCCGAAAATCATCATGAACTGCATACAGCAGAAAGTTTCTTACAACCAGGAGATTTAGTTTCAAATATTAGTCCTCTATTTGAATATCATTTTCATATTTCAGAATCTGCTCAATTAAGAAAAATTAACTCCAAATTGTCTTTAGGTATAGCATATATACAGATTCCGATTAAAAAAGTTTCTTTTTATAAATGGACTTATTGTATAAAAATTACTCTATACAAATTTAAGTCATATATAAATAATAATGATTCTAATTATCCAATCGATAATTCCTTTGCTCTTCGCCCAGAATTTTCAATTTTGGGACCAAAATTTGATTTAGAACAATGTCAAGTTCTGGAAATTAAGGGTTGCTTCTCAGATAAGTTATTTTATACATATTCATCAAACGTTTCAATTCCATTAAAATCACCAAATTCAAATCAGCATCTAGTAAAAAATCATTTTTCTAAAAAGAAATATCAAAAAAATAGCTTACTTTGGTATCCGAAATACTGGGAAATTAATCAAGGTGGATTTCATTATGTTTTAGGGAATTATTGTTATTTATCACATCAATCCTCTAGTTATAACCAAAAGAGTGTTACCGAAAATCAATTGGAAAAAATTAACTTTAAAGTAAATGGATTACCAAATTCTAAAATAATAGTAAATACACCACTCAGACCT
>Ga0247834_1002300_pt1 | contig 29312 bp, 34 predicted proteins | sample LaCruzMarch2015__8_FD_187118 | JGI IMG/M metagenome (GOLD analysis project Ga0247834, IMG submission 187118) | Freshwater microbial communities from meromictic Lake La Cruz, Castile-La Mancha, Spain - LaCruzMarch2015_12m | ecosystem: Environmental > Aquatic > Freshwater > Lake | place: Spain... | reverse complement strand
GTATACAAGTTTGGTACGAAGGTGGAGATCAACGATACCTTGTATACCTGTGAGGACAGGATGAATCCGAGGTATCGAGGGCAGGAACGCTTTGATATTTGGGTAGTAACAAAAAACGAGGCGTACAAATGGGGCGTGCGAACATTAAAAGTTAGGGTCTTAGCGCAAATGTAGATATGGACGACGAAGGGAAGCAGTACGAAGACATTACGCGGCAGTGCATTGAAAGGGATTGCGGGAAAGAGTTTATTATCACCGCAGGCGAGCAAGAGTTCTTTGCAAGCAAGGAGGGATTTCAACTTCCTAAGCGGTGCAAAGACTGTCGCGATCGTAAGAAGCGTGAGTCGAACTCTCCTTTCGGAGACGCGGCACGACACGCACGGCAGAGGCAGGGCGGCCAGCAGGAGGAATAACGTATGTCGAAAGCCGACGGAGCGAGGCATACTGGTTGCAGGCGAGGTACGAAGGTTCTTTTGAAGCTCCACAATGGAGAAGTAATCACAGACGTTTTCCACGAGCGGACAAAGAGCCACATCATTTTGGTGTCGGCAGGGCGCATTGCTAAAGCAGAGGTCAGGAGTTTCCAAGTATTACGCGGTAATCTAAAATTAAAGTATGAAAGATAGCACTAACAGCGAGTTCGACTCACTTCTCAAAATGGCGAAGGGGTATCACAAAGAGTTGCACAGGAATATACGCAACTATAGTTTCTGGGGCATGGTGTGGATAATTGCGCTTATCGGTTTCGTCGTGGCCGATCTTGGCCTGTCTCTCTCGAAGGTAGAGTTGCCAATATGGATAGAAGTTGGATTGTTCGTCGTACAAATTGTTGCGATGTTTGGTACTCTCCATTACTCACACAACCTGGCTCGCGAGAATGGGAAGCACACTGCCGTTATTCGTTTACTTGCCATGACCAAGATACACGAAATTGCCGACGAGATTTTCGGCGGGAAGTCGTCTCTTTCAGTGTCATTTGACAAAGACGGACTTAATGTTGAAGTCAAGGATAAGGAGACAGAAACGACCGCTAAAAGCGACACAGAAACGCCGAGAAATGTCCCTATTCGGAGGGGGAAAACTTCACGAAAGAGCACCAAGAAAGGTGTATAATGGTCGTATACTTATTAGAGAATAATATCGCTTAGAATATATGTCATTTGAGAACTTGGACGCACAGGATAAGGCAATTTGCGACGCTATCGTTGCGGGGGCAACGGATGAGTCAATCGTGAGTGATTTCGGGGTAGATAGCGACAAGATCGCGCAGTTGCGCGGGCACATCGCTAACAACCCAGAAGCGGCAGGAGATACTGCAAACGGATCGTCTGATGAGTCAGCGAATACCACACCTGAAAATGGTGCGGACACGACTGGCGACACTGCGAACACTACGGTGGGCGCGGAAGGCGAAGTTGCTGGTGAAACAGCAGGTGAGTCCACCGAAGGCGCGGAGGTAACACCTCCAGCTCCAGAAGGTGAGGGCGACGACATCGGCGCGTAATCGTGCTCTGGTCAGGGGAGGCACTACTGCCTCTCCAAACCAGCGTATGAATGAGAAAAAAACACAATGCAATAAAGCGACAGACGGAGTTCATCAATTCGTCTTGGAAACTGCTGTTGGCAGGGAAATATGTAAGCTCTGTGGCGATATTCGTGATGTAGACGAGTCTCCACAACCCTCGCCGCTTTCGGTTGCAGAAATTATGTTTGGTGCGGACGCTGATACTCACTCGTTCGGGGTCATACAGGGCAAACAAGAAGACAGGAGCCACAAAGACATACCAGAGAGTCTGTTTCAAGAAGTGCTTGCAACCACAAGATCAAGAGCGGCTATCATCGTTACCTTCGACGACATGCTTCTGGGCAGTCCGTTCAGAGTTGATAAGTTCCACATATCAGTAGTGAATGTGGAGTTTAAGAACATCAAAAATATCTTCCATTTGCTTATTGAAGCCCTCTCTGGTCGGTTAGGGGGCAACATGAACATTCGGAAGACAGGCGGGGACGATCCTGCTCCTACTGGCGTATGAAGCACCCTCTTTGCTATCTCGGTTTCCACAAATGGATACGGACGCGGCGAGGCAATGACTTCTACTGTAAGCGCAACGGTTGGTTCGGTTGTCGCGCTCAAAGGGAATGGCGATCAAGCGATAAATAATATATGGCACTTCTACCTGACATAGACGAAAAGGGGCATATTGTCGAAGAAGTAAGCGATGAGTCGTGGCTCATGCCTGTGGTAGATCTGCTCAAAGAGCAGTTTCCAAGTAAGTACGCAGAGGTACAGCGACTCACTCGCAACGAGGGCAAGAGTGTCAGACGTGCTCTCGAAATGGTTGGAGTCATGGTATGCGACCGAAGTGTGAAGTTGAAGCGCAGAGAGCTTGTACTACGATAACAATATGAAAAGAGTAAGCTGGCTTGAACGGTTACTGAACGGGGAGACGCTCGTGAGTCTTTCGGTTGGAGAGCAAACGATTGTCGAAACAGACCGCCGTGTGATTGTACAAAACGTGTCGAGTCGTCGCCCGAAATGGCTTACTTACTTGAAGATATAACGGTATGGCTAGACAAGAATCAGATCCAAACTGCGATATGTGTGGCGGCACGGGGGTGGTAACGACACCAGCGTACCAAAGCGGCGGCAATATCGTGGATGAAGTCGAGCAGGTTTGCTTGTGTGTAGAGGGCGGTGATGAGTACGAGGATGATTTAGCATTAGCAGAAAACGAATAGTTGTATGAGCTACAAAGATATGAGGGGAGATCAGCTTGCAGAGCAATGTTTGAAAGCGATCGGTGTTGGGGCGACCGTGCTCGTTTTGTTGGGTATTGTTCGGGTGATGTGGCTTATTGTGCAATCCTTCTGATATGAAGAAGTTTTACCTGCCGTACCTGTTTTATGTGCCCGCGATAATAATACTGGCGTTTTCTGGCTGGCTTTTCTACATCGCCGACTGCTCCACCGTACAAGCGTTTTGGTTGTTTACTCACGTTCCTGGGCGTTGTATATAAAGTTATGAACGACCTACAAACATTTCAGCATGGGGAAGAAGGCACACACTCGGTGTGCAACAAGCACAATATCGGTGGTCAGTCGGTATGTTGTGAGTGTTCTGGAAAGACTGATTGCTCGGAGGTATTCAACGCAAAATCTATGGAGGGCTACCTCTCTGAAAGATATTGCGACAGCAGACAATGGTTTTTTCTGACACAAGTACGTTCAAGTACAGGCAGTGCGAATCGTGTTGCGGACGCAATGGCTTTCAATATGTACGGGAGCACGGGATATGAGATATTGGGCTTTGAGATTAAGGTATCCCGCTCCGACTTCCTTTCCGAATTGAAAGACATGTCGAAGTCCGACGAGATTATGAGTTATTGCGACAAGTGGTTTCTCGTCGTGCCTGACGCAAGCATTGTTAAAGAGGGGGAGTTACCGAAAAATTGGGGACTGCTCGTACTCAAAGACGGGAAGTTGGCGCAAAAGGTTCGGGCAATCACTACGAGGAAAGAGCCTATGCCTGATTACTTCATTGCCTCGATCCTACGCAGGAGTGGCGACGAAGTGGATCGCATACGCGGCCAATATATCAGGCGCGAGGACATTGCGGGAGAGATTGAGGCGGCGCGAAAGAAAGGATATGAAGACGCGAGGGGCTACAACGGAAAACAGACCGAGGAAAGTCTAAAGCGTTTGCGTGAGTATGTCCAAGAGTTCGAGAAAGCGTCGGGTATCAAGTTGGAGGAGTGGCGGGGCAAGGAGTACGCAAAGTCCGTCGGTATGTACGTCAAAGTTGCGCTCTCATTAGACGAGGACTCGCTTAATTATCAAGTGCGGAGCATTGAGAGTGCGATTGGAACTCTGCAAGGAGGAATCGCAGAAATTACTAAGGTCAAGAAAGCCCTGCGTGCTGAAACAATATAAAAATATGGAATATCTCGAACAATCAGTGGCACTAGCAATGGAAAGCGGCGATTGGCGACCGCGTGGTAGGGAGGATGTCTTTTTCGCGTCAAGAGTAATGGGGGGGGTTGCATTCAATCTGACAGACAGTACAAGAGAGTTTGCTTTCCACATGCTCTGGCAGGAGATAGGTCTTGACCCGTCTTTCTGGCAAGCTCTCGGTAAAGCGAGGGGGTGGGACAATCTCATGGTGGAGGGGCAGTTTGGTAAGAAAATGCACATGAACTCTAAATGTTTCTGCGATAACCCAGAGCAATATTTCATGCACCGTCTCGTTGATCACATTGTGAAGGGAAAAGACGCGGAGATTTTCTTCAAAACACTATATGAGCAAAAAGCGTAGAAACACCATAGACATACCCGCGGCAAAGAAGTTCTTGCTAGAGGCATACGGGCTGAAAAGCCAGGTAGTGAACTCCTACCACCTCAAAGTGGTGCATGAGGAGTATTTCGGCGTATTCGACTGGTATCACACCACGGGCAAACTCCTCGTACGCTATAAGAATGGAGATCAGAAGCAGGTCGCAATAGCCAATGACGATGAGTCCGCGGCCGTAGCTATCAACCGCCATGTCATGCGCGATCTGGCAAAGGGTAAAAACTATTGGGACAAACAGGGAGCACAAGCGTTCCGCAATACACTCGCCACTATAGGGCAGGGGAAGGTAGCTGTGGCATAATACGAGTATGGCCGAAACAGCGTTGGTATTCAAAGAAAACGGGGCGAAACAGAGGAAGGATGTCTCACTCTCTAAAGAAGTCGCTATCGCGCTCGTCCAGAAGATAAAGGCGGGCGAGAATCTTTGGACATCAGAAGGAGCCAAAGGAACTATAGAGATTACTATGGAGGACGGGAGAGAGGCATTGTTACCTCGTACCACACTCAATCACTGGATAGCCAGGAGCAATGTAGTTCCAGAGCTGGGAATACCATTGCGTACCATGCTAGACAAGGCGAGAGCAGAGTACAGGGCTAGTGTGAGAGAGCGTAGGCAAAATGACATGATCGAAGAAGCCGAACGCAAAATGCAGAGGACGCTTCGTATCAGAACAAACCTACCAGTCGTGGGAATGTTCGGCATAATCAAAAACGAAAAAGGAGAGATTGTACGCAGAGAGAATCACAATCTACTGCGCGTGCAAATGGACACGGCAAAGTATGTTACCGAACGCCTCGATAGCAAGCACTACGGTCGTGTGGAGAGAGGGGAACACAAGCATTTAGTCTTCTCTCTCGCAGATCTGCGCCGCGCTAAGGAAGGAAGCGGACAAGAGGAAAATGAACCATTCCATATACAGTAAGACGGCTATGAAACCATTTTATGTCTCGTTTGATTTGCAAAAAAGCAGAAAGTCCAGCAAGTAAGCCATAAAACGGCCTTCTATACTGCGCTAGGACGAGTTTAATTTACGAAGACGTATGGATGATCACGAAAAAAAGTATCGAGTCGAAGTTCGCCGCGGCAAGTACGCTTTCTTTGAAGTTTTGGCAGTCAGTGAGGAAGACGCAAAAAAGAAAGTGCTCGCCATAATAAAACAAAGTGCATTTGCACGCGCACGGGAAGTACGAGACAAGGTGAAGGACGAAGTTGTGGAAATACTACCGCTCTGACACGATATGTGCGCTATGATAGGAACAGTAGTTGCAGGAGGACGACATGCACAACTGCCTATGGTGCGACGACCCTATCCCAGAGGGACGGGGCGGACAGTTCTGTAGTACCGAACACGAATGGTTCTACCGACGATCGGGTGGCGACTCGCGCAAGCACGAGGAAGTGAACGGGCATGACGCTACTGACCAGCCCGACACGCGCTCAACCTTTGCTCACGGGTACAGTCCCCGAAGGCGATAATCTCCTCCCTACTCACACCCATACTGCACAGCGCACGAGGGTGTGCTTTTTGAGTGATATAATACAGAGGTCGGAAGGCGAGTTGCAATTCGGGTAGCAATGCAGACAGAGGGAAGCCAATGTCTCGTTGCTGGCGTAGTCGAAAGACAAAGCGAACACAGAGGGGCAACCATTCAGGGAGAGCCAAGCCCTGTCCAGGGGTAGATATAGTTTCGACGGTACTTTGAAAAGTCATGCCACGAGGCGGAAACCGCACCACATTCCTAAAAGTGGGCACAAGGTAACTGCAAAAGCACTCATACCTTCTCCGTTTTACGTTACAGCAGGCGATCTCGAAAGGGATCTCCAGTTCGCGTAATCGAAGCGGCTTGTGTCCCGTCTATGCGGGGGTACGAGTTGTCATATAACAGCGTAGTGCTAGGGCGATAGTGCTGGTGTAATCGTCAAGAGTAGCAAATCAGCGCAGGGGCGGGGAGGTGTGCGAACCCTCCAACCCGCACGCAATAAAGGTTCGCTATGTCTCGTACACGCAGGGCTTAGTAACAGTATCGGACGCGGGGGCAATACCCGCCTACTCCACATTTTATGCAGAGGAGAATATACAAAGAACGAGGGGGAGAGTGTATCCGTTGCGGAAACGACGGGAGTAATATCATCGTATGCGACCTTTGCGCACCAAAGAAATAGTATGAACCCCACAGTTAAGAACAACCTGCGACAGATAGAGCTATGGAGCAAGGATGTGTTTCTGTTTGCAGACGAGTGTATGAATATGCGGCCGAGCGACCCTATTGATGAGTTGCGGGGCAAAGCAATCACTTACAAAGACACCTTCGGCATAGAGCGTTCCACTATTTTGTTCGATGTGGACGGCAACCTGACATACCCAGACCTTGCCTTTTACACGGTGGATATGTTCAAGAACCAGAGCAGGGGACTGTTCAAGAAGTACAAAGGCACGCGTTTTACATGGCAACAGACAGTCGAGCTAGAGGCATACAACAGAGCGATCAACACTTTCGACAAGGACTCATTCGACGCAGTAAAGCGGTGGATCAGCATAAAGTCGGGACACGGTATAGGGAAGACGAGCTTCCTCTCGGTCGTATCGCTTCACTTCCTCATTTGCTATTTCGGCTCACAGATTGGAGTAACAGCAAACACCGAAGACCAGCTCAAAGATATTTTCCTCAAAGAGCTTTCGTACTGGCGCATGAAACTGCCACAGTATCTCCAAGACAACATCGAAGTGCTCGACGACTTCGTTCGAGTATCGGGAGAGAAAGACTGGTTTCTTCGAGCGAGGGTTGCCCGACCTGAAAAGCCAGAGGCACTGGCGGGACTCCACGGTAAGTTCATCCTCGTTCTCGTTGATGAGGCGAGTGCAGTCCACAACAAAGTGTTCGAGGTTATGAAGGGAGCACTGACGGGGTATAACTACATCGTTATCTACACGAGCAACCCGACCCGTACCGAGGGGGAGTTTTTCGATAGCCACAAGAAAGGCGCGGCATTCACACAGCTCTCATTCAACACACGACACTCGCCGATCGTTGAAGAAGGCTATATCGAGAAAATGGAAGCCGACTACGGGAAGGGTAGCGACGAGGTGCTTATTCGCGTGGACGGAGAGTTTGCGGGGCTTGCTGAAATGGACGACAAGGGCTGGATACCGCTTTTTGCCAACATGACCATTTTGTTTGAAGCAGAGCAAGGACAGATAATCAACCGCGGCGTGATTGGAGTAGATCCTGCGGGTAAGGGGCGCGACCGCTCTATTGTGCACATAAGGGATACTATTTACCTCAAAGAAGTGCTCAATGAAACAACCTCACACGAGAAAGACCTGGCTCGAAAGATAGAGACGATACGCGACGCATACAACTGCTCCAGTAACGATATTGGAGTCGAGGCGTTTGGTTTGGGGGCGAAGGTGGTGGCTAATATACAGACCAAAATGGGGGAGAATGTTATGGCAATCCTGACTGACAAGCCGAGAGAGGAAGTGAAAGACAAATACCACACATACCGATCGGAGCTGGGGTGGCTATTGCGGGAATGGCTCTCTAAGGGGGGTATCATCATCACGAACAACGGCAAGGAATGGCTACGGGAAATGGAGAAAATGAAGTACAAGCGGGACGCACAAGGGCGCGTCATGCTCATGGACAAGGTTACTTTTAAGAAAGAGTACGGGTTTTCTCCCGATCGTTTTGACGCGGCCTGCATGACCTTCTTCAAAGACGAGCCAACTATGCCTGTACACCTCACCAAAGCACAGCTCGAAACGAAGGAGAACGCTGAATGGTTGCGCCGCGCACAGGAGGCACAGCGAGTCGAGTCTGTCGCGGGGGCAGGACAGAACTACTCCTCGATGTAGTGTGCACAAATGACACTTGACAGCCAAAAACAATGATACAATAAATCCAATATGGATACCGAGACAGTAGAGAAAAAGACAGAGCGGACACCAGAAGTCATTGCGAAGCTCACGGAAGTCTACGGAACAGAGGAGGAGTTTAATTACGCGCAGAAAGAAATACAGGAAATCAACGACGATCTCGAACTGCGCGAGAAGAACTCACTGGTGTTCAACGGCATTTCATACTCGAACGCATACGAATACAACCAGCGTAAAGCGATCAACTACTCGCCGCCACGCAACCCAAAGGACGACAGAGAAGTAAGCATGGGGCTGGTACACGAGAAGATAATCGGCTTTGCCGCGCTCTTTTTGAAGTACGTCTTTAAGCGGCGTACCCGTTGTTACGACGAGAAGGGACGACTCATCAAAGGCATGGGGGAGATATACGACCTTGCCATAGATTTTTCATACAAGCTGGAGCAGTTCAAGAAGAAAGTTGCTCTTATCTATTGGGAAGTGTTCACACAAGGCAACGCGTTCGTGCTCGAAGATTGGGAAGTACGACTTCGTAATATGCCAAAGGCGTTCACACAGGCGGAGAACGGAGAGAAGACACTCGTTACTGCCGACAACATGGACTACACCTACGAGTTTCTTGACTCGCTTACCTACGAAGAAGGACAGGACATACAGACGCGCCGCGCAATCTCTCGTGTGCTCGACGGTCGCCAAGTTATCTTTGGCAACCCAGAGATAGAGGAACTACAAGAACAACCGCACATTACGCTCGAAGAAGAACTGACCGACGCGGAAGCAGTGCAGATATTTGGATCGCTCAAACGCTGGGCGGCAGTCCCGAAGACCTACGACGACATTACAACAATGGTGGGTGAGAAGACGACGCTCTTTGATACGAAGCGGCACAAAGATCCAGCCAAAACATACATCGTGCACCGCAAGTTGAGTAAGCAACTCAATCGTTTTAATGTATATGTGAACGGAGTAATGATATTGCCAAGCAAGACACCAATGACGCTCTTTTACCCACGCGGCAACTATCCTATCAGCAACATCCCCGCAGAGCGGCTCCGTGGATCTATCTATTCACGCTCGACTCCTGCAAAGGTGAAGTTCAATGCGGACTTCGTAGACTGGGCACTTAAAATGCTCGCCAACAAGTTCGAGCAGGGCGTTGATCCAGCAATCTTGACTATGGGCAAATACACGCTCACGCGCGACATGTTCCGCGGCGGACAGGTTACACATGGTGTGAAGAAGGCAGACTTCGAGAAGGCAGACCCCGACAACAAGGGAGTAACCAACGCCGAGTTTAATTTTGTGAACTCTCTCAAAGAAATTGTCGAGAGTCAGTCGCTCAATCAGACCACGACAGGGGAGCTTTCAAGCGGCAACACTGCCTTTGAAATCGCTAAGGTAGACCAAGCACAGACCGACAAGCTCGGCTATCTCCTCGACGGTTTGATGAATGGCTTTATGGACATGTACTTGCGCCGCGCCGAAACTGTTGAAGCAAAATACACGATCAAGCAGAAAGAGACAGTCGTAGACGGCAAGACTATCCCCGTGTACCAGAACTTCTCCGTGAACGTGGCAGGTATTGAGAATGTCGTGGTGTTCGACGAGCAGGTTGGGTCGGTGGGATATGACGAGCAAGGTAAGAAGGACGAGCTGTTCCAGAAGTCGTTTAAGGACAAGAAGGCAGGATCGCCAACAGAGTATTATCTTGCGAACCCGATTGCCATGCGCGAGAGCAGGTATCACCTCGACATCGAAGTGTATCCAGAGCGAATGAAAGACAGCCAGCTCCAGCTTATCCAAATGTGGGATGATTTCAGACAGCGCATTGAGATATTCGGCAATCAAAACAACGTGGACGAAATGAAGAAAGAGTACCTCGAAACATCGGGGAAACCTGATACAATCTTCGTATCTCAAATGTACCAGCGTCTTGAAGAAGTTGAGGGTGGCACGAATATGGGGAGCTTTGGTAAGCCAACAGTCAAAAATGCACAGCTACAAGAGAAAGGAGTAGCAAAGTAATATGTCTTCAATTTCAGAATATTTGCGTACACGCGGACTCTCTCTCGATCCAGTCGAGGTGGATACCGACCCTATTATGGAGAGCGAACAGCTCATCAATGAAGCGGGTGAATTGTGGGAAGGTAAAAAGAACCTCATCACAATGGTGTTGCAGGCACGCATAAACGCGATAGCAAAACAGATACTCGAAAAAGCTCAACCCGAAGAAGTCTTGGTACTGCGGCAATCACTCGTTGAATTGGGTGCGATTGTTACGGACTTCGAGAAATACAAGGGTGAGAGCCTACGCCGCAAAGCGGCAACTTCCAATGAAGACAACACTTTATCAGCAGAGCCAGTCCAGCCCGAAGAAGGGAAGGAAGGGTCATTATAGGATAATTTTTGTATAGATATGGACGAAACTGAAAAGGCCGCGGCAGAGGCGGCGGCAAAAGAAGCGGCAGAAAAGGCGGAGCCAGACGCGTTTGGGCAAGCACCCAATCCTCCAGCACCAGCACCAGAAGGTGAGGGCGAGCAGAAGCCAGAAAAGAAGTTTGACGCTATCCCAGAGGATCATCCGACGATTGTTGCACTCAAAGCGCAGATTGACTCGGTAAAGACCGAGTATGGAGGCAATCTTTCAGGTCAGCGCGAACTCATAAAGACGCTCAATGACAAAATTGAGGCACTCTCGAATGGTAAGGTGATCGAAGGAGAGGGTGGTACTCCTGATGTACTGTTCAAGGACATCAAGCGCAGTAAAGACCTCACCAAAGAGGAACGCGACGACATGACCGATACCGAAATCCGCCAAATGGATCAGATTGCTGACATGCAGGAAGCGCAAAACAAAATGTACGCTGACTCCCAAAAGAAAAATAAGGAGGAGGATACGAGCAAGAAGGCGCAGGAAACAGAGGCAGTGAATGATCTCAATACACTCGTGCAGACAACAGCAACCGTGCTCGCAAGAGAGGCGAATGGTGGCAAGGATAACGTCGAACTCGCCAACCAAATCATCGAAAGTTCCAAGCAGTTCAACCTCGCTGGACTCGATGAGAAGACAGTGAAAGAGCGCGTGATGAGCGCGGCAAAGTTACTTCCTACTTACACACCACCGAAAGAACAGACAACCACGCATGGTAAGACAGTCAAGGATACTGCCGCGGGGAGCGATCCGTTCGGCGTGGATAAGATAGTCGAGGAAGCGACAAAGGGTTCAGACGGCACATACTCACTCTAATAGCATAACTATTCAACTATGGACGACGAAAACACACAGGGCACAGGCGACTTGGGAAAGGACGATCCGATGTTTCCAAATGGGGACAACGGCACAGCAGAGTTCCCACCAACCGCACCCGAAGAAGTAATCCCTACTCCAACCGCTCCAGCGTCAGTTGTGGAGAGCGTACAACAGCGACTCGCAGGGGAAAGTACCGCACAGCAGAAGGTGGAAGGAGAGGTACATGCAGAGTCTCCACTACCTTTTGACCTCTCGAAAATGAGTCGCGAGCAGTTGCAGACACTCAAATCAATGCTCGCCGCGACTCCAGACTCTCGCGAGCGCAAGCAGAGGAATCCCATTATCAACTTGCGTCGTATTGACGGCAAAATGATAGCGAACTTCGAGAACGCATACCTCGGACTGGTGAGTGATCCAGAAAATCGCCGCGAAGTGGAGCGACACCTTATCCGTGTTCAGTTTTACGGGGAGGAGGAGTTCAAACCGATCCTTTACTCGAAGTTCATCAACTCGGAACGCGTGCCATGTGAGGTTATAGACCACAAAACAAGCACTACTCCAATCATCGAGGGAGAGACTATCAGCCGTGAAACAGGGCTTCCTGTTGAAATGGTGCGAACCGAAGTCAAAAACTGGTTCACGATTAAGCTCCCCGACGGAAGCCAGGTCGAGATAGAGGCACGTCTCGCGAACGCGTAGTATGGACGAAAAGCGTCGAGCGGAGCTAGGAAATATCGTTAGGCACTTCCGCGGTAAACCAGTCAATAACAACGTGCTCGCAGAATACTGCAAGCGCAATAAGTTTCAGCCGCTTCTTGCAGGAGAGTATAGCGACTATCTCTATCAAGTGGAACATGACGACAAAGTGTCAGCACTGTTTCCTCTCATTCTCGCAGAGATCCAGAAGATAGCGTACATACCAGAGTTCGCGAGTGAGAGCGCACGGAAGAAGTTGCGCGAGCAAAACGACGAGGTTCGAGTCAATATCACGAAGCTCTTTGAGGAGTACGGGATAGAGTATCGCCTCGTTGATACACTCTCGCAGGAACTCGGTGCAATGGTGGGGCAAACAATCGTAAGCGCGGGCACAACCGCCTTCAACAAAGCTCTCGAAGTGCTTCTCCATGTTGCAAAGACGAAGTTCGGTGCACCATTCAACATGCGTCATGCGGCCGACTACGCTAAGGAGGTGTTTGATACCCACCACAACAAGGGTATTGACAAACCAAAAAAGTAGCGTAATATATGAGTATGAATGAGGCAATACGAAAGATACGGGACAGCGCGGCAATGGCATTCCTTTATGCTATTTGCGCTCTGTCAGTGGGCGGAGTCGTACTGTTCTGGATTGCGGCCATAGTGTTTGCAATCGGGGGCAAATAAACTTATCCACAGATTAGTTGATGTTGGTGTATACAACATCAACTAACTTGCTACATTTATGTGGCGCACGCACCAAAACACCCCTTCGGGGGTGTTTTGGTTTTCTAACTTTCAGTCGGTTATCCACACATGACACATTGCAGAAAAAAAGCGTGGTATATTGTAAGTACCGAAAGGTAAGTAGGTTTCGGAAACGGTGAGACACCGACAGCAAAGTGTTCCGAAGCCAACCTTGACAATTTATCCCGTGGAGAGCAGTTGCCGCAAGGCAGTGGGTCAGTTCTCCAACCCCGAACAATCCGAGTTTGCACCTCGGTTATCAAATAGCAGGGGCAACGATCTGACGTTGCCTCATCGCGCGTTGGATCAAACCAACGCGATTTTGCGTTGGAAACCATTATTCGTTCATCAGTTAGATTTGCTATGATTAAGCATAACCGCGGCGAAGTCGAAATCACCGACTACATTGCACCCGCTTCAACTGCGTTCGATTTCAACGACGTAGTTACACGCGACAGTGCAGGTAAGCTCGCCAAAGCAACAGCAACAACTCCGCGATCGGAGCTTTTGGGCTTGATCCAGCGCACTATCCTTTCAACGGATAGCGACTATGCTTCTGATAAAAGCGTAGCCGTGTTGGAGTTCAATAACCCAGAGTCCGAGTTCGACGCAGACGTTGATACAGGAACAGCCGTTGCCGCAATGCGCGGCAAGTTTTTCGACCTCAACGACGAGGACGGTTTGAATGTGAACGCAACGCTCCAAAAGAGCTTTAAGATCACGAAGGTTCTCTCAACAACGAAGGTTCGTGGTCGTTTTATTACCAGTGGCGACCGTATGCAACTGGTGTCATACCAGCAAACGATTACTCGTGCAGAGTTCACTGACGGTGGAAGCACCCTCGGTACACTCGCGCTCGGTGTAACCATTCCTGCTGGGGCAGTGTTCTCTCGCGCTCTCGTTACCGACATTACAGGATTCATCGGCGATACCTCTGCGGCTATCACGATTGGAGACGTAGGCGGAGACGTAGACCGTTACAACACTGGTACTCCGTCTGTGTTCACCACAGCGGCGGCAGGAACCGATATGGGTGCTCCTTCGGGGACACTTTGGCACACAGCGGCAGTCGTTCCAGACGTGCATATCACGTCAAATGCGGACTTTACTAACGTATCGGCAGGGCAACTTACCGTTACACTGTTCTGGTATCAGGCCGCGTAATCTTATTAGTCTTCTAAATCTCATACAATATGTTGGTTAGTACAATGACAGCTCCAGCGATCAATGACCTTGTGAAAAAGTCATTCGTCAAAGAGACGTTCCGTCCCGCAGGGGATGTGCGACGTATCTTCCACAAGGAAGTCGGCGACTGGAGTTCAGACACAAAGCGTATCCATGAAATTGACCGCGATCGTTTCGGAGAGCGGAAAGTCGAGGGACAAGCGTCAGCACAGCGCGGTATTTCGCAGGGGTATTACAAGGATATTACCCGATTCACCGTGTCCGTTACTCGTCTCGTGTCAGGTGAGGCATACAAGGCTCTTACCGCGCACAAACTTGCTCAATATGCCACCCAAACGGGAGCGGATGTTATTGACAAGATCGAACTCGATATGCGGAACTTCCTCGGCTACGGGGCAAGCTCCTCATACACAGATAACGGTGGGTTCACTGTTAGCACGACCGTAGGAGACGGCAACCCTGTCTTCTATACCGCACACACGTTGAAGAATAGCTCCACAACGTACTCGAACATTCTCTCTGGCGCACCGTCGTTCAGCGAGAGTTCACTCGAAAGCGCAGAGGACTACTTCTCGTACAACGTGCTCGATAACAACGGTCAGCGTATTACCATGAAGGCGAACACGATCATCACGTCTGAAAAGGCGACGATGAAGAACCGTGTAGATCGTACTATGGGCAGTATGTCTCCAGAAGCTATTGAGAACACAGCCAACGCGAACGCAGGTGTCAAAAATACCTACAAGAACAAGTACAAACACCTTGTTGTTGAGTTCGACGTTACTGCTCTCAATATCACCGATAGCACAAAATCGTTCTACTGGTACTTGGGCGCACTCGGCGGTATGCCAGAAACCTCGTTTCAGGCGTACTACGTCTCGTGGCTCTCTCCACAGGTTGCTCCTGTCGAGATCAATCAGGACAAGTGGACACTCTCGTACACTGGTCGCGCCTGCTACGGCATTGGTGCTGTCTCTGGAAAGGGAATGCTCCAAGTTCAAGCAACCGCGTAAGCACTTGGGTGCTCTGCCTGCTCCTTCGGGGGTGGGACAGAGCACCGAAGATTATCAGTTCACACTTCATGTATGGCAGACAAAGAATACTCTTTCAGCACAATCGCGGACGGAACGAAGAACGTAACGACAGCGGGTACTGCGGTACAGCTCTCGACGAGTTCAGTTGCATGTCGCATGGTTGAAATCCAAGCGAAGCCCGAGAACACTGACTCCATAGTGGTCGGTGCTTCGACAGTCGTTGCGGCGGCGGCCTCACGACGTGGAATCGCATTAGTACCTGGGGCAACAGTCTCGCTTCGGGTAACAGATCTCAATAAGCTATACCTTGACGCTGTAGTGAGCGGTGAGGGAGTCTCGTATGTTTACTTCAACAACTAAACGTCTTGGGATCACATCGGTGATCATCGGAGGGCTGGCAGGTATATTCCTGACCTTCGGCACGGCAGTTATTGGACAAGACGTACCGATTTGGCAGAAGATCCAGAACAGGGTAGAAATCTCCCCTCGCAATACCGCCCTTGTGGTGGACGCGTTCACACAGGGAGGTACGGCTGTTGCAACCTCGACTTCTGGCACGACGTTTGGTGCGCTCTCGCAGGCGCAAATGTTGGTAAGTTCGGTTATCACTATGACCCCGAACGTAACGTCAGCAACGACAACACTGGCGGCGACTTCAACTATGACTTCGCTCATTCCTGCCGTCGGCGATACGCGGACGTGGACGCTCCTCAACGGGACATCCACATCAGCCATTACCGCGGGGATTGCGGCTGGCACTGGTATCAACTTGACTTCAAATACGTTAAATAACGTACAGATACCGCCAGACGGATCAGCTCGTCTCACTTGTGTGCGGCTCGCAAATACTGACGTTCACTGTCAGGTAGCCATTCTTTCAGAGGGCGACTAATGCCTTCACTCTGACCATTTTCTCCACGGGGAAATTGGTCGGGAATGAGGGCGGAAGGCCAGTTATCCATAACAAAAACACCATGCGTAACGCAAAAACAGAAATAATGACAGAGGACATGAACCTCACCACGTCGTATCAGACCGTGGACTTTCCTGCGTCTTTGGGGGCGGTATACCAGCACGGCGGTCAAGTGGTGCTTACATTCCTTCGCACGAGTGGTACGAGCATTACGTTCATCGTGGACGAGTATTTCAGCGCACTCACAGGGTGGGTTCCTCGAACTGAAAAAAGCGGATCGAGTCTCAATCTCATGGAAATAACTTGTACCGAAGCGGCCTTTGCATACGCCTTTCCGACAGTCGCCGAGAAGATCCGTGTACGCGTCAAAGCGGCAAGCACGGATGAAGACCTTGATCTCTACCTTACGGTAGGAGAGATCGTCTAATACGACTATGAGCTACGACCAACCACAAGCGTCAAGTTCGATTATCGCCGTGGTGATCCAGAACTCCTCATATACCTACGCCGCAGACGCGGAGGCGAGCGACGCATACGCGATTACACTCTCGCCTGCTGTTACTGCGTACGCCGCAGGGCAGACGTTTAAGTTTAAGGCAAACACCGCCAATACAGGAGGTGCTACCCTCAATGTAAACGCGCTAGGAGCTAAAAATATATTGAAACAAAACAATGTCGCGCTGGCGACAGGCGACATTGAAGCAGGGTCAATCGTAACCGTTACCTATGACGGTACGAGCTTCCAAATGACCAGTTCCGACGCGAACGTAAGTGCGGCGGAGATCGCTAACACTCCCGCGGGCAGTATTGCGGCAACGACCGTACAAGCGGCTATTGATGAACTTGCCACCGAAAAGGAGCCGACAAAGGGAGCTGACGACAACTATGTAACCGACGCTGAAAAGGTAGTTATCGGAAACACGAGTGGTACAAACACAGGAGACGAGCCAACGGCCAATACTACGACCGAAGGAGTCGTTGAAATAGCGATCGCTTCGGAAGTAAATACGGGCACAGACGCAGGCAGGGCAGTCTCTCCTGACGCGTTGGCTGGTTCTAATCTGGGCACAAAAGCGGTACAAATAGTGGTCTTTGACTTCACTACGGACACTGCAACGGGCGACGGAAAGGCATATTTCCGCGTACCGCCTTCTATGGGAGGCATGGACTTGGTATCTGTTGCCGCACATGTAATCACAGCGGGTACGACGAACACGACAGACGTGCAGATCCACAATCTCACGCAAGCGGCAGACATGCTCACGACTAAGCTCACGATTGATAGTGCAGAGCTTGACACTTCAACAGCCGCTACTCCAGCCGTCATTGACGGAGGAAACGACGACGTTGCCAGTGGCGACATTCTTCGCATAGACGTGGACGCAGTGAGCACTACGGCCGCAAAAGGTCTTATGGTCAGCATGGAGTTCCGACTCCCATAAACTGATATGGCTACAATGAAAATCTTGGTCGTGGGTGGTGGCGGAGGTGCTGGCGGCCCAGATAACGCAGGAGGTGGAGGAGGGGGAGGAGCTGGGCAATTCAACTATGATGCCGCCTACGAACTTGCTCCTGGTGAACATGTTATAACCGTCGGAAACGGTGGTACTGCGGGTAGTATCGGCAACGGAGGTGTGGGTGGAACATCATCAGTGGGGGCATTACTAACTGCGGTAGGTGGCGGATATGGAAGTGGTGCAAACGCCGCGAACGGTGGCAACGGTGCTTCGGGTGGTGGCTCAACAGGTCAGCATTCAGGAGGAGCCGCAGGATCGGGTGGTACAGCGAGTGCGGGAAATGCAGGAGCGGCAGGGCTAAACTCTGGGTCGTGTCCTGGGGGGCAATACGGAGGTGGTGGAGGTGGTTCATCAACCGCCGCTGTAGCTAATGCCGCTGGTGCTGGTACATCAAACTCAATCACGGGGTCTGCTGTAACATACGCCGCAGGAGGAGCAGGAGGCACAGAAGTTGCGGGCAACTCCGCTGGGACTGCGGGGACAGCGAATCGTGGAAATGGAGGCAGTGGCGGAAATATAGACTGTTCATTCCCGTCATATCCAAAAGCAGGTGGCGCAGGCGGTAAGGGCGTTGTCATATTTAGTTACGTTACTGCCGAATGGGGGACGTGTACTGGAGGGGACATTACGACTGACGGGGCAAATACAGTCCACACATTCAATTCGAGTGGCACATTCACGGCAGTCGCACTTGCCGTTGGAGTTCCAGCAAGGAGGGTAATAATCGTTTCCTAATATGACAGAAGAAATAACTTTTGTAACAATAGTGAAAAACGCGGCATACATTCCCGCTATCTTCATTGGATTGTCTGCACAAAGCTACACGATACTCGCAGTGCTCATGGTGGTGGACACGATATTTGGAGTATTACGCGTTGGGATAGTTCACGGAGGCGAGCATATTAGGAGTTACCGCCTTAGTGCGGGAATACTTTCCAAGCTCACGATAATTGGCGTTCCGTTGATGATCGCATGGGCGGGACAGGGAGTGGGAATAAATCTCGTCATGGTAGCGCAAGGAGCAATCAGTATGCTCATCCTTGCCCAGTTTTATTCGATCCTGGGCAACGTCTATTCAATTCGAGTAGGGAAGGACGTACAGGAGTTTGACGCGGTATCGTGGGTGCTCCACCGTCTCCAGAAGACAATAGAGCGACTCCTCAAAGACGAGACAAAGCACACTAACATACTCGAACAGACCTCGACTCCTCCGCACGAAACCTCTGTCGCTTTTAAGAAAGAGGAGGACGGTCGAGCATTACAAGAAACTAGCAAATAATACTATGACACTACACCCACTTTTGCGCTCATCAGCAGACCCAGAGAAACTTTCTCTCACGATAAAGGGTATTCTCACGGGCCTTGTTACCTTGCTTACCGTTGTTGGAGTAATCCCAGCGGAAGCAGTCGCAGAGATTTCTCCTCTCACTGATATAATTGTGCAAGCGGTACAGACTATTGCGGGTGCTATATCCGTCTGCATGATCCTCTTTGGAGCACTGCGTAAGATATACATGCAATACTTTGCCGACAAAGAGTAACCTATGATTGAAGCAAGTACACTCGTCGAAGACGTACAGGGGGAGTTCGAGGGGGGCAATTCACTCTCGGTAGATTGGGATATTCTCATCCGCCGAGCAGTTGAAAACCTCATGGACAACTGCCGCCCAGAAACACTCAAACGCAGAGTGCCTATTTACGGCGGCCTGGCGCAGGAAGTGTATATGTACTATTGCCCGACGGATGTGCTCGTTCCTTCGGACGTGTACTCGAACGACGGCTTGCGGAAGTTCAGCTATGTTCCTTCGGCGGTGTTCTATAGAAACCTCGACGAAAATACCTATACCATTGAGTACATCAACGGTCAGCGGTTTCTCGTGGTACGACACAATCAGACAGTGGCTTCTCTCACCATTGATACAATGGAGACGCTCGGAACGAAGACAGGAGGAAGTGCCGCACTCAACAGCCACAACTTCATCGTAGGAAGTGGGTCAATACAGGCGACGTTTACTGACGCGGGAGTAACGCTCTCCGACACTCTTTCAACATCCCTCGACATCGAGGACTATCTCAAAGGCGTGGTACTTCTGCCAACGTACATTCCGACGGCAGATAATCTCGTTTCGATCGAGATACAGCTTCTTTCGAGTGTGGGGAACTACCACAAAGTTATTTCGACAGCAGATAGTATCGGGGACTACTTCATTGACGGCTGGAATATCGTGAAGTTCGATATGGCAAACAAAACGACATCGGGCAGTCCCACTAACACGATTACGTCGTGGAAAATCATCGGTACAACTGCGTCAGGTACGACAATGACGCTGATATTCGACAAGTTTACACTCCAGAAGTTTAACCCGTATTATCTTGAATACTACTCGAACCGTGTCTTCATTAGTGGTACGACGGGCGCATTTTGGCAGAGCACCGTCTCTTATTCACAGGACGACAAGATAAATGTGGATCGTGATACATCGGGTATTTTGCACTACGAGCTGTGCCTCTTGGTAACGCAGTCTTCGACATTTGACGCAGTAGACGGGCAGGCCAGCAAGCGTTTTGAAGGGCAACTGCGCCGCAAGTATGAGGCGTATTGGAGTAGCCACCCGTCAAGCGAAGCACCGCTTTCTTATAGCAAATCTCCTGAAATAGACATCAGTATGGACACTGCATTTGGTCAGTTGCAGGACAATACGGAGAGTATCGAGACATAATATGATTGTAGAGGACTTTAAGGGTTACATGGAGGGTGCGGACATTACCAAAATCCCGCCACAAAACCTCGCATATCCTTCCAAGAACGTCGTCGTGAACAAAGGGAAGATCACGACACGCGGAGGATTGGTAAACGACGGGACACTGGCAACGGTAGCCGAAGCAGTCCACTCCGAGTTTGTATGGAAAGACGCGCTTGGCGGTGTACGTCCTATTCGTGTGCACGGTCAGACAGTGCAAGTTAAATACAACAGCAAGTGGTACACGATCTACACTGCGCTCGACGCTGATACGGTACGCGTATTTTTTGCAACGTGGGTGGATAATAATGGCTCCATTGTGAAGAAGCGTCTCTTTTTTGTGGACGGTTCAACTGCTATTTACCAATGGAACGGGGCGATTGTGGAGGTGGAGAGTTACGCACTCGATGTTATTACGATCGCGGGGGACAATACGCTTGCACAGGAGGGGTTTGACGCGGGCAACGTAACCACGCAGACAGTCATAGTGTACTCCCTCGACGGGAATGGGGACGTTGATGATACCGACGAATACACCTACACCAACGATCCTACCGCCGCACAGGATTTGACACTAAGCACGACCCCGAACCCTGTCCCTGTCGCGGGTGATGTAGTCATTACAAAACCCACGAAGGTGTCTGACGTGATCTCGGCTGGGTTTGATATAGACGTGGTGTACTCGTTCAAGAACCACATTGTCGTTGCCAACTACAACAGCACGAGCGTGTACTTTTCTCATATCGAAACGTATGTGCTCGCTACTGGACTCAACTTTGTCATGCCTTCCGCGGGGAGTCGTACTGCCCTTACCCCTATTTTTATGCGCCTCGACGGGAACTTTACCGCAATGGTGGCACGCAAAAATGTGCTCTGGATCTCCGACAACGACGACTGGTACAAGGTAACTAAGTCGCTCGAAGTGAATGCCTACAGTTTGTGGGTGGACGTGGAGAAGTTTGAAACGGGAGAAAACAAAGGTGCACTTCCTATGGCCTGTGCCAAGTACAAGGGAGACATCATTTATGTCGCGCAGGACAGCACGCTCCAGCGAGTAACCTCGAACGAGGTGTTGGGCGTGGACGAAATACGGCTCATTTCTGACGACGTGGAAGGACTGCTCCAGCGTGTAGACCTCTCTGACGTGCGTGTGTACTACGTTGAACGCGCCATTTACCTCATTTGTCCTGTGGACAGCACTATGATCATTTTGGACTTGGTGGAGGGGTATTTTCAGCCACCACAAGGGCTTCCAATCAACTGTATGAGCATTATAGACGGCATAAAGTACGGCCACCACAGCGCCCAAAACGAGACGTACAAGATATTTTCAGGGCGAGACGACCTGGATACTCCTATCGAGGCAATAATCGCTTTCGGATACCTTCATGGCGACCACCCACTCCGCTACAAACAGCACACTATGATCGGTCTTTCGGCTCGCATGACGGTGGATACCGTTGCCACAGTAGACCAGTATTTCGAGGAGGAGGCAGGCAAAACAACCACCAATTTCGAGATAGACGGCTCCACTGTTACCTCCTATGCGGTCAATGACGACGTGAGCTGGGCAACACACCCATACGCCGATCGAAGCTGGGCGGGAGCGGACATGGAAGTGTCAGAGCTTCGCCGCGTACCTGTGTTCTCGAAGTTCAACGCGGTATCGTGGTTCGACTTCGGACTCAAAATAACGATCACGGGAATAGACAACGAGTTCCATTTGCTCGCGTGGTGGATTGACGAACAAGCCGCTCCGCGAAAAATAGGGAACGACCTGTTCATTAGTAAGTAGAGACATATTTATCAGTGATACAATACCTTTATGGCGCAATACATTGTAAAAGCATTAAAGACCTATCTTAAAGTTCCACTGACGACTACAGCAACGTCAGTCGTCCTTCGGAAGCTCCAAGACAGTAAGGAAAACAATCTTACACTCGCGAACTTTGGTGCGTGGGGCGTTATCGTAATCAAGCAAGGAGATACGATAGAAATGATCAAGTTTTCGGCCATTTCTACAGCAGTGGACGGTACGGCGACGCTCACAGTTGCTTCAAGCGGTCGCAACTTAAACCCCACTACTCCATACGCGGGATCTTCCACAGGAAATGCCTTTTCATCGGGCGCAGAAGTAATTGTAACGAACGACCCGCTCACTGTTTCACAATTCGGAAATCTTAATAACGCACAAACATGGGCGGCTCTCCAGACATTTACACTTGCTCCAATATCGAGCGCAGACGCAAGCGCGGCAAACGAGTTGGTGCGAAAGAGCCAGCTCGACGCGGCTGTTATTGGAACGCTGACACTCACTCCTATCGTAGTCCCTGCGACGGGTGGCGCAGTTCTCACCGTAGACCAATTCGTATATCTCGATGTCGCGGACGGGGAGTGGAAGCCTGCCGACGCGGATACCGCGGCACAAGTTGAAAACTCAATGCTTGGAATTACGCGAGGCGCGGGAACCGACGGAGGAGCTATTGCAGGCGGTGTTACGGTTGGTGGAACACACGAAGCGGCAAGTGCGATCTTTACTGCCAATACGAAATACTACGCTTCAAACACTGCGGGCGGATTCTCTACGACCCCAGGAACAAAGGAGGTATCCATTGGATATGCCCACACCACAACGAAGTTCTATTTGAAGCCACGATTTGACCAGCAGATTACCGAAAACCAGCAGGATCTCATTGAAAAACTGGAAGCGGGCACAGCGTGGTATGCGGCCTCTGCCGTTGGTACGGATTCGTATGCAATAACTATCACCCCCGCAATCACCGCATACGTTACGGGTATGCACTTCCGTTTCCTTGCGGATGTAGCAAATACGGGGGCGGCAACACTCGCTGTCTCTGGTCTTTCCGCTCTCGCTATCAAGAAGCTCAATGACGCAGATCTCGCAACAGGAGACATCGAGGCAGGGCAAATCGTTGAAGTGGTGTACGACGGTACTGACTTTCAAATGCAGAGTCAGGCGGCAGTTGCACCTGCAACGGTTGATATTCAAACATTTACATCATCAGGGACATGGACGAAGCCTTCGGGAGCACTCACTGTCGAAGTGTATATGTGGGGTGCAGGTGGAGGCGGTGGATCAGGCCGTCGTGAAGCTGACGGAACGACTGCGGGTGGTGGTGGAGGGGGCGGGGGCGGTTCGTTTGCACATAAGGCGTTTCTTGCCGCAGGTCTTGGCGCAACTGAAACCGTTACTATCGGCGCAGGTGGAGCGGGCGGAGCGACTGTTACAGGTTCCGATAACGACGGAAACGCAGGTTCGACGGGCGGAGCGACTTCGTTTGGAACAGCAACACTCCTTGCGGCACAGCCAGGATTGGGAGGTGCGGGTGGTACGGTTTCGACATCAGTGGGGGGTGAGGGAGGTGCGGCTGACAAAAACGGAGACTTGCTTGAAGCAGGCGGTATGGGAGGTACAGGCACGGCGGCGGACGCAGGCGGCGCGGCAGGAACCGATACAGCCGCACTACGTTCTGCTCGTGGTGGTGGAGCAGGCGGAGGACTGAACTCTGTTGGAACAGTTAAAGCCCCTGGTGTCGGCGGTGGTTTCATCACAAACTTTGTCGCCGCTGGTGGTGCTGTAGGTACTATTGGAAACTCGAACAGCAGTAAGCTCTATGGCGGAACAGGTGGTGGCGGAGGTGCGGCAAACGGTTCGGCTGGAGCGGGTACTATCGGCGGTGCTGGAATAAACGGCTCTGGCGGTGGAGGCGGTGGAGCGTCAGAAACAACGTCGGGCGCAGGTGCGGCTGGCGGTAGCGGACTCATCATCGTCATAACATACATGTAACCCTATGGCTTTCGTCTATAAAGTAAAAAAGGGGGACACCCTGAACAAAATCTCTCAAAACTACGGGTTTGCTAACTACAAAGCCGCAGGTATCAACAGTGTGCCAAGCGGCAACTTTGACTTGATTAGGGAGGGAGAGGAAATCAATCTCGGCAATTACGACCCGAACGCGATTAAGACACTCCAACAAGGCAGTCCCGTCGTGTCTTCAAAAGACAACGAGCAACAGTTTCGCGATGATAGCGACAAAATAAGCGGCATAGATACTGCTTTTTCTGATAGTGTACTTGGTAAAACCAAGACAGAAACTAAAACCACCGAGCAAACTCCATTTGCAACAGGAGAAAAAAAAGACGCGGCGGGAGAGGTTCAAACAACGGGCGATCCTTTGCTCGATAAACTCAATAAGTGGGAAAAGGATCAGGCGGCACAATTTGAAGTCGAGGCGACAACTCGAAAGAAAGAATACGAAAATCTGTACACCACTTCTCTTGCCGCTGTAGACGCAACCACACAGGCAACGATTGACCGTATCAATACAAGTTATGATAAACGCACCGACGAACAGCGTCGTATCAACCAACTGAACATTGACCGTGTAAAAGCGTATGGACTTGGAAACGGCGGACAGTATACGCCGATCGCTTTCCGCGACGCTATTTCGCTACGAGAGCAAGAAGCGTCTGACAAGATTTCTGAACTCGATAATCAGAGAAACTCACTCATCGCACAGGCGAAGTCTGCACGAGACGCGGGCGCAAGCGGACTCCTTCGCGACAAGCTGGACGACCTCGAAAAAGTCGAGAGCAGTATGCGCGCACAACTGGAGGACGTTGAACGCGAAGCAGAGTCGCAGTACAAACTGCTCCGTGATTTGCGTAAGGAAGAAGAAACAAAACATGCGGCGCAAGTAACTAAAATGAAGGAGCGTCTTGCCGCGCTCGCTCCACAGTATGCGGGCGATTATGAGGGTATGTCTCCAGAGGAACGCGACGCGTTTATTACGAAACTCGCACAGCAAACGGGGCTTGACTACGCGACCGTCTACTCGACGCTCGAAACGTCCATAATGACGGCAACGAAAGATAAACTCGATATTAAGAAGAAAGAGTCTGATATTCAAGCGTCGAACGCTCTCACAGGTGCTCGGAATGCCTCTGCCGCAAAGTCATGGGCTGACGCGGCTGTAGTAAACACCGATAAGAAGAACCAGTCTGCTATGCAAGGCGATGTTCCTGACACCTTTACCAGTGCGGCCGAAGCCGAAACAAAGCGCAAGGCGTTCGTGAAGAAGTACGGCGAAAAAGGGAAGGAGTATTGGGACAACATTTTCTACAACAAAGAAGACGAGGAATACTCCTATGACATCGGTGGAGAAGGTGGGAGTGCAGACGATCCGCTTGGTATACTAGGAGAATAACTATGAAGTACACCGACTTTGCAAAGCAAATCAAGGCAAAGTACCCGCAATATGCCAGTGTAGACGACAAGCAACTTGCGGAGAAAATCATTGCCAAACATCCCGCCTACAAAGATCAGGTGGAGTTTGATACTGGCTTTACGAGCGCGGTCGGCAACACACTCAAATCAATCGGAAGCGCAATAATGGGCGACAGGGGACTCGGTGTGCTCGGTAACACAAAGTTCTTCCAAGAAGCGGCCGAGGGGCTGACCACAGGCGAAGAAAAAGCCGCGGCACAGAGACGAATGGCAGAGTCTCTCTATAACGAAGAAAAGCCAGCACCGCGCGACGTAGTAGAGAGTAAGAAAGATACCTTTGGCACGCATACAGCGAAGTTTCTCTTTGACAGCTCCAAGTCGTTTTTCGACACAATCACGAACAAGCTCTCCGAAACCACGATGTTTAGGGAAGTGGCCGAAGGGCTAAATGTGGTAGAAAGTGGGGAAGCGCAAGGTGAAACACTGGACTTCCTTGCACAAGAACTCACGGGCAATCTTACGGAAGCTAGTAAGTCATTCTCTGGGCGTGGTACAGCGAACATCATTGACACTATGATTGCGTCGCCTCTCAACTTCGCGACTCGTTCTATTTACGGAAAGAGCAACGCAATGGGGGACTTCTTTGCAGACTTTTCAGAACAAATGCGCGAGACGTTTTCAACTGAACGATCGCGTGCGGCCTCTGCACAGGAGTTCGGGCTGGACAAAATGGGGAACCCTGACTTCTGGCTCACGACTGTTGCAGAGAATACACCAGTTACGCTTGCTTTTATGAAAGCGGCGGCTATTCCCTATGCCGCAACATCGAATGCAGTCTCGGCACTCCTCGGATCTTCGACCTTCGCTAAAGTAGCGGCAGGCGTGGCAGGAGCGGTAACAGGAGGTACAACCATGCGAGCGTTTGAGAGTTCGGCAGAAGCAGAGGAAACATACAAAAACGCAAAACACAACGGCATGGGCGAAAAGGAAGCCATTGCCGCGGGAAGGCAGGTCTTCGAGGATAACATGAAACTCTTAGGACTTGACGCAGTACAGGTTGCACTCGCGCTTTCTCCTTTGAAGCTGGGGAGTGGCTCTATCATGTCGAAGATCCTTATGGAAACCGCCGCGCTTGCCGTAGGAGGGGCGACAGAGGGAGGTGAGGAGGTATTTCAATACGGAGCGCAACAGCGTGCGCTGGGGCTTACTGACCTTTCGTCGCTTGAACTTGCACTCTCTGATCCAAAGGCGCAGGAAAGTGGCTTTATTGGAGCTGTCATGGGTGTGATATTCCAAGCGGGCGGACGTATCAATCAATTTGGGGAAGAAAAGATACGAGAAAAGTATCTTGATCAGGTGGCTCTCAATTTAGGCGTGGAGTGGACTGACGCGTATAGCAAGTTGAAAACCGTAACCGAGAAGCAGGCGTTTCTCGATAAGGTAGCGGCCGCTGATGAGAGGGGAGTACAGGACGCAGTGCGAGCAGTTGAAGAAGAAAACCAGCGGTCGGCAACGGCGACAAAGGAGGTATTTGAAACCGTACGAAATACTCCAACGGAGGAAACCGTACGAGCTGAACTCTCCTCTGGTAAAAGTCCAAACCAAGTCGCACTTGAACTCTCCAGTAAAATAGGAACAGAAGACGCTATTGCGCTTGTTACCGACGTGGTTTCACGCGAAACGGCCACACCCGCTCCCAAGCCAGTTGTAGCAAAGAAGACTACACTCGCCGACACGAAGAAGGCACTCTCGGATGTGGACGATAAGGTGCTCGAAAAGACCCCTGCTGATTTGCAAGAGGAGTTTACTGCACTCACCGAAGAAATGGAGACTGGTACGAAAGATATTGTGAGCGAAATCGAGCGTTTGAAAGAGAGTATTGCGGGAGCAAAAGACGGTACGCAAACAAAGAAGGAACTCAAAAAAGAACTCGCGGATCAGCAAGCACAGCTCAAAATGGCGGAGAAAAACTTTAGTGCAGACATGTCGAAGAAGGCAGAGAGCTTCCGTACATTCTTGGGCGGGTATATTAAGCAGAACTTCGCAGACTTGGGACTCACTGACGAACAGCAGAGCGATCTCATAGACGACATCGCTATTCAAATCACCGACCCGACTGCGCTCAAAACGTCGTTCGCTTCCAGTATCAAAGACATCGTGGCAAAACAGGTGGATACGGTCAAAAGTGGAGCAAATAAGCCCGTTTCGGCCGAAAAATCGTCTAAAACGCCTCTAAAAGACAAAAAAGAGCCACAATTAAAGAAAAGTAACTACACGGAAAAGGCATGGAAATACGTGCAGGAATGGGGAGCGGTAGAGTTTGACGACAAAGCGGAGGCTGTAAAGTACGCCGCCTCGCTCGAACAAACTGACGGCGGCACATGGGTTGCAGAGGAGTCTCGCAAAGGTATCTGGCGTGCTCATCGCATTGACCTTGCAAAGAAGACCCAGAAGGAAAAAGTGAAGGACGCAATACAGAAAAAGGGCAAAGCGTCTATCAAAGAAGTTGCCGATGAGACAGGTATTTTGGAGCCGAACATTCGACGTATTCTCGGAGTGGGCGCAAAGGAGGGAGACTTTGAAAGAGTGGCAGACGGCGTGTACACGATCAAGGTTGGCGACCAAGACGTTGCGTTCGTTATCCCCGCAGACGCGCTCCTTACCCTTCCGAAGCTCGCCAAGCAGGGTTTTAAGGCGGATATGGTATTCCTCGACATCCCTTATAACACTCCAGCCGTGAAGGGCGGAAATAGGGGAGTGAAATACAACCTCATTTCAGTAGACAACTTCGACAAACTGTTGGATAGCGTAAAGACCATTCTTCGTACAAAAGATAGTCCCGTCATTCACATGTACTCGCAGGCGGCGAGTGGCCTCAAAGCCATGCAAAAGTACAACGATCTATTCCCCACTAAAGGGTTCACTCCTATCGGACGCGGCGAATATACGAAGCTCCAATTGGACGGCGTTACTCGTGTCCGTAATATGCGGGGCAATATCATAGAGCCAGAGGGTATACTGGTCTTCAACCAGAGTGGAATGTCCGATAAAATCGGAAATCTGAACTTCAAGCTGGTGCGTCCGAAAGGATACCAAACGGAAAAGCCAGCGGAAATGCTGAAAGCCCTGATTGAAATGACCACCGAGGAAGGGGATGTGGTACTTGACCCATTCGCGGGATCAGGCGTTACTGCGGCAGAAGCCGTGCGTTCTAAGCGTAAAGTGGTTGCCATAGAGAAGGACGAAAAGGTTGCAAAGGAAGTAACGGTTCCTCGCGTTGAGGCGGCGGCGAAAGAGGTGAAGCAAATAGGACTAATGGACAGCGATGAGTCGTACACTCCGAGAATGAACGCACTTATTAAAGAGGCGCAAGAAAACAATGACCCATTCCCGTACCTCAAAATGACGAAGGAGGAGCAGGCGATTGTGGATAAGGCATTTACCGAAATACTCCGTGCGACTCCGATAACCGTTCCCGAAGGCTTCAAACCGTACGTCAGAACAATCACTGGCGAGACAGTGGATACGGCACGACTGAATGATCCTGCATACTTTGTAGAGGCGTACGAGTCTACGTTCGCTCGTGGCGGTACAGACGAAAAGCTCTATAAGACACTTACGAAAGAACTCGTCCCGAAAGGCAGGGAGGCGAGCGGTTTTTTGGCGGACATGTACAGGAAGGCGAAGGGATCACAGAAGAAGACCGTGAAAGTTCCGAAAGAGAGCGACAAAAATACCCTCTCCATAATTACTGA